>Ga0272442_10007072_pt1 | contig 14598 bp, 10 predicted proteins | sample SSMForm2O_FD_200262 | JGI IMG/M metagenome (GOLD analysis project Ga0272442, IMG submission 200262) | Marine sediment archaeal communities from Little Sippewissett salt marsh, Falmouth, MA, United States - SSM-Form-2O | ecosystem: Environmental > Aquatic > Marine > Wetlands > Sediment ...
ATCATATACATGCGAAATACATCCGCGCCGTAGTCCCTGATGTATTTGTCGGGATTAATAACATTGCCCCGCGATTTGGACATTTTTGCGCCCTGGTTGGTAATCACACCCTGATGCACCAGCCTGGTAAAAGGTTCGTCAAAGTTGATCATCTTGAGATCATACAGCACTTTGGTAAAAAACCGGGCATAAAGGAGGTGCATGACCGCATGCTCCGCACCGCCGACATACTGGTCCACAGGAAGCCACTGATTGACCCGTTCCCTGTCAAAGGCATCCGTATCCAGATGCGGATTTGGAAAACGGAGAAAATACCATGAGGAGCAGACAAAGGTATCCATGGTATCCACTTCTCGCCTGGCATTTCCGCCGCATTCCGGACATGCTGTGTTCACCCAGTCCGGATTGCTTGTCAGGGGGGATTCACCGGCACCCTTGAAATCAACCTCGTCCGGCAATTCCACGGGCAGACAGTCTTCCGGCACAGGCATCAGACCGCATTTTTCACAATTGACCATGGGGATAGGGGCCCCCCAGTATCTTTGTCTGGAGATGAGCCAGTCCCGCAGCTTGTAATTGATTTTCCGGTCTCCCCAGCCGTTGTCCTTTAAGTATTGAATCACTTTTGGAATGGCCTGCCGGGATTCCTCGCCTTCAAAAGGTCCGGAATGGATCATGATACCCGGATCCACAAATGCTTCTTTCAGGGTGTTTTGAACCCTGCCGTCCGGTGCGATCACCTGCCGCACAGGCAGTTGATACTTTGCTGCAAATTCAAAATCACGCTGGTCATGTGCCGGTACCGCCATGACACATCCCGTACCGTATGTCAGGAGCACATAATCGGCGATCCAGACAGGTACTTTTTCCCCGTTCACCGGATTGATGCAGTAACTTCCTGTAAAGACACCTGTCTTTTCCTTGTCGGTGGCTGTCCTGTCAATCTCTGTTTGTTTTTTTGCGGCCTCGATATATAAAGAGACTGCTTCCTGATTATCGGTCGTGGTCAGCTCGGACACAAGGGGGTGTTCCGGAGCCAGTACCATGTATGTGACACCCCAGAGTGTATCCGGTCTGGTTGTAAATACCTCGATACTTCCGTCGTGTCCATCCAGCGGGAAAAAAACAGATGATCCTTCACTTCGGCCAATCCAGTTACGCTGCATGATTTTTGTTTTTTCAGGCCAGTCGATACGCTCCAGTCCCTCAAGAAGTTTCTCGGCATAATCCGTAATTTTGAAGAACCACTGTTCCAGATCCTTGTGGGTGACCTCGCTGTCACAGCGCTCGCATCGTCCGTCCGGCACCTGTTCATTGGCCAGTACGGTTTTACACGATGGACACCAGTTCACAGGCGCCTTCTTTTTATATGCCAGTCCGTTTTTATATAGCAGTAAAAAGAACCACTGCGTCCATTTATAATATGCCGGATCACTGGTGTTGATTTCCTTGCTCCAGTCATACATGGCGCCGATCGCCCTGAGCTGCTCACGTATGGCCTTGATATTTTCCTCTGTCGAAATCGCCGGATGGATGCCCTGCTTGATGGCGTAATTTTCCGCCGGAAGTCCGAACGCATCATACCCCATGGGTTCAAACACATTCAATCCCTGCATTCGTTTGAAACGGGCAAATGTGTCAGCCGGTCCATAATTATACCAATGTCCGATATGAAGGCGGTCTCCGGAAGGATAGATAAACATCACCAGACAGTAAAATTTCTTCTCAATGCGGGTCAGATCGGTGTCATGCAGATGCTGCTCTTCCCATATGCGCTTCCATTTCCGTTCTGTTTTTTCAAAAGGATAAACACTCATATTATAAACCTGTCTTTATGCATATCCGTATACCGGATGGAGGTCCGGATCTGTTACAATCGGCCTAAATATAACAATCTTTTTCGTATAAACAAAACTCAAATTATACACTTCCGTCTCCTTGATTCTCGCTCATGGAGAAGCGGTTCCATAATTTGACAGCCACCGCACCGGCACCGGTTCCTCCCAACATCAGGCACGAGAACACCCACATGACCGCCTGCCCGTAATAAACCGCATATATATACTCAATAAAAAACGCCATTGCACCCGCAAAGGCCAGCGCAATCCAGACCGGTGCACGCCTGAAAAAGGTTGCCAGCAAAATACCGAGCGGAATAAACATAAAAAGCCCGAAAGCGATTTTACCCGGCCAGTAGCGTCCCATTCCGAACAAATCGGGAAGATAGTCAATATTTCCCTGAATGGCCGATCTCAATCTTCCGTCCACAAATATTTTCTCCACGCCGCAGTGAAATGTCGCCACGATATGATGCAGCGATGAATCCCGAAATACGTTTGCCGCCCGGACCCTGATGCGTGACCCGTTAATGCCACCCTGCTTTGTATTCACACGAAGATGACATTCCGGACCCTGCTGTACCAGTGTAAAGCAGCGGTGGGCGGTATCACCTGAAATACCGGCAATCCGTGCAGGTCCAAATTGATCCGGCCCCTCACTCCGGCACCAGACCTCTACACTGAAACTTGATGTTAACTTCAATATATCTATAATTTTATCAGCAGGTAACCGACTGGTTACCGGTTGTGCTCCCTCAAGATAGACACCGGTCTCTGCCCATTTTATCTTCCTTCCCACAAGATTCAGAGTTTCACCATAGCCGGAAGCATCATACAGGGTATCCCCCTTTCCTTCAGACATGGGATAATAGGCAAGCAAACCGAATATTTGTCTGATTTCATGACTTTTCATTGTACTGCCAAGCTGATGCAGCCATTTTATATCATTATGACGCAATGCTTTACTGTATATGGCGCACTGATACAATGTGCCGTGCCACGGACGGCCACCGCCCACTTCATTACCGAGTATCACGGGATACTCATTATCCCAGTGATCCAGCTTGTTGACACGCACCGGCAAAAAAACAGCGTACGTGAATCCCACGAGATAAATAATAAATAATGTGTATCTCAGCATGAATCCGCGGACTTTTCCCGGCAGTCTGCACGGCTGTCGTCTTTTCCCGCGGATAACTTCCATTATCCGGTACCCGATGACTGTGCCGCCGCCGTTGAACAGAATATCCAGTATGGAAGAAGACCGGTCCAGAAAGAACTGCCCCGCTTCGATGACACAGCTCACCATCACACCCAGTAAAAAGGGTTTCCATAATGTATCCTTTTCTGAACGGGTATCATTGTGCCTGATACAAAAAACAAGCACCCCAAAAGGGATAAAAAGCAGAATATTGCCGATCACATCATGAATTTCAAAATAAAAGAGAAAATTGACAAAATGGCGTTTTCCAAAATCAATCAGATGTTTCAGCCAGTATACGGAATATTCAAAATTACTCTGCGTCAGAATAATCAGGTAAATAAAATAAATAATCAAAAGAATCCACAATTGCTTTGTCTGAACACGCTGCATCGTCTGTATTCCGCCGGTTTTATTCACCCATGGCCTTTTGATAACGCTTCCACAGAATATCTTTTTTTACGGATGGTTGTATAAAATCCCAGGGAAGCGGCTGTTCCGGTCGACGTTCCCGGTATATCAACTGATCAATATCTATTTTACGTTTTAAAAACACTTTTTTCCACGGAATATTTTCACGCACACTTTCGGCAAGTGCCATTCCGGTCTCTTCATTGCCCTGTGACAGAATGCCCTGCAGCATTTCCTCGCGGCTGCTTTTACTGATCACATCGATACCGTCAGACCCTCCGAGTTCCTGCCGGATCTCTTTCCTGATTCTCTCCATATCCCTTGTCCGCAGCATCGGCGCCCATTGAAATTCCGTGAAAGGTTTCGGGATAAATCCGTTAATGCTGACCCTGATCCGCTTGCTTTTGTCTTTTTTTCTGAAACAGCGGGCAAGTTCCCTGACCAGCACCGGAATTTTTTCGATGTCCCCCCGTTCTTCGCCGGGAAGGCCGATGATAAAATACACCTTCAATATCGAAACACCCGATTCGGACAACAAAGACACCCCGTTCCTTAATGCATCGTCACTGATTCCTTTGCCGATATATTTTCGTCTGTCTTCGCTTGCCGCTTCCGGTGCGATTGAAAAAGTGCGGACGCCGCTGCGATCCAGAATATCAACCAGTTCAATATTGATGCTGTCCGCCCGGATCGAGGAGAATGTTACCTGATATCCGATATCCAGAAGAAACCGGCACAATGGAATCAGTACCGGATAATCAGAAAGGCCTGCACCTTCCAGTCCGATACGACGGGCACCGGGATTTTTTTTCGAAATCGTCTCGATGATGGATTCCATTGAATGAAACCGGTACGGACTGTATATTTTCTGTGCTGCACAAAAATAACAGCCCCTCATGCAGCCGCGTCCGGTTTCTGTGACAAACATGTTCCCGAAATGGCTTTTCGGTGTGACAATGGAGGTATAGGCCGGGGCATTTTCCAGTGATTTTGTGATTTTTCTGATTACACCGGCATTTCTTTCCGGACAATAAAATCCGTCCAGTACGCTCAGCCTGTCCAGCACCGCGTGTTTTGCGCTTCCCTTTTCTTTCTCTTCATACAGCAGATCACCCATGCGCTGAAAAACATCCTCCCCCTCTCCCACAAGGAGGCCGTCCATAAAAGGCAGGAGAGGGGAAGGATTAAGGCCGCAAACAGCGCCTCCGGCAAGAATGAGAGGGTCGTTTTTTTTTCTTTCCTGCCGGAAAATGGCAATGTTTGCGCGGGTCAGGATAGAGAGGAAATTGAGGAGGTTCATTTCATAGGAAAGAGAAACCGCCGCCACATCAAATTCTGCAAGCGGCCGATTGCTTTCCAATGTCCGCGCTTCCCTTTCGAAAGGTTTTTCATAGAGAAAACAACGCTCACATCGTATCTCCGGATGTTCGTTCAGCAAACGGTATACAGTCTGAAATCCGAGATTGGCCATGCCCACTGCATACTTTTCCGGGAAAATCAGCACGATACGCACCGGTGCCCCCGGTTTCAGCTGTGGTCCGCCCGTTTCCTGTGAAAGAATCGACTGCGTAAACTGGTAAAAATTTCTTTGAACCGGGCGCAAACCGGTTTTTCGTTTTTTGCGTGTCACAATACACTATTCCGGCTGTTTCCTCAAAAATGCCGGTACGTTCCGGTCACTGTCACCGGGAACCAGTGAATAGTCCAGCTCCTGTACATAATCATCGCCAAACACTCTGGTCAGAACTTCCTGCGAAAACTCCTTGTAAATTGGGACATTCTCTTCCCGGGCCGGTGATTCGGCAACAACCTGCCGTTCTTTCGGTTTGAAAAGTTTTTCTCTGATACCATCTTTATGAAATCCGGTTGCGATGACGGTGACACGTAAATTGCCATTCATGGAATCATCCTGTACCGCTCCGAAAATGATATTGGCATCGGAACCCGATGCATCATGGATCACCGAAGTGGCCTCCGAGATATCATTGATATTCAGATCTTTGCCGCCGGTGATATTCACCAGAACCCCGAGCGCCCCCAGGATGGATACATCTTCGATCAACGGACTTGATATCGCCTGTTCGGCCGCTTCCTTGGCCCTGTTTTCTCCCGATGCCACTGCAGAACCCAGAAGCGCGTCACCCATCTGGCTCATGACTGTTCTTACATCCGCAAAATCCACATTCACCAGACCCGGAATATTGATGATATCCGAGATACCGCGTGTTGCATGCAACAGAATACCATCCGCCACCAAAAATGCCTCGTTCAGAGGTGTTTCCTTGGGAACCAGTGAAATCAGCTTCTGGTTGGGCACCACGATCAGCGTATCCACATTGTCCTTCAATTCACGGATACCCTTTTCGGCCCGTTCCATTCTTTTGGCCCCTTCAAAAACAAACGGTTTTGTCACAATCCCGACGGTCAATGCTCCCAGATCGCGGGCGATTTCCGCCACAACCGGTGCGGCACCGGTTCCGGTCCCGCCACCCATTCCACAGGTGATAAACACCATGTCCGTTTCGGACAGTGCCTCGATCACCGCATCCTTGTTTTCCTCGATGGCTTTCCGGCCCATTTCCGGATTCCCGCCGGCACCCAGTCCCTTTGTCAGATTTTTACCAATCTGAATCCGGTAAGGCGCCCGGTTCTGATCGAGTGACTGCCGGTCCGTGTTGATGGAAATGAAATCCACTCCCACCAGATTGTCTTCGACCATGCGGTTCACAGCATTACCGCCGGCACCACCCACACCGATAACACGTATACATGCAACCCTGTCATTCTGGTCGGCAAAATTGATGGCCAGTGTTCCTTCTGCTTTTTTTTCCGGTATCCTTTTTTCAGGAACCATGACGACCTCCTATTCCGAAATGATTGGTATTAAAAAAATTCTTCCATGAAATCTTTCAACCAGTCCTTCGCTCTCCTGAAGGGATTCGACAACACTTTACCCAGACCCGTTGCTTTGGTGCCATGTTGAATGCCATGAAAAATAAGACCCACCCCGGTTGCCAGTGCGGGATTTGAAACGGTTTCAACCATTCCTGTGAACCGTTGCGGCACACCGATTCTTGCCGGCAAACCGAAAATCTCTTCAGCCAGCGGAATCGCCCCGTTGATCAGACATCCGCCACCGGTCAGAACAATGCCCGCACCCAGACGGTCACCGAATTCCGATCTTTTAATCTCTTTGGCTGCCAGACTGAATATTTCTTCCATTCTCGGCTGTATGATCGATTGAAGCAGCTCCCGCGATACTTCCCTCGGTCCGCGCCCGCCGATCCCCGGAACCTGAAAATATTCGTTTTTTGATACAAGGCTGTGATGCGTGCATCCATGTTTCTTTTTAATGGTTTCAGCCTGGTCCAGAGGCGTCCGCAGACCCAGGGCGATATCATTGGTGACATTCTGGCCACCGAGTCCGACAACCGCCGTATTTCGAATGGAACCGTTATGAAACAGGGCGATATCCGTGGTTCCCCCGCCCAGATCAATGAGGGCCACACCCAGTTCCAGCTCATTTCCATCCAGTACAGACAAGCTGGATGCCAGGGGTTCCAGAACCAGCCCGGAAACCTCGAGACCGACTTTGCGCACACTCCGGATAATATTCTCCGCAGAGGTAAGCGCCCCGGTCACGATATGTACTTCCGCTTCCAGCCGGACACCGGATATACCGACCGGATTCTTGATACCACCCTGGTTGTCGACAATGAATTCCTGGGGAAGCACATGGAGTACCTGCCTGTCGACAGGCAGCGCGATGGCCTTCGCCGCCTCGATCACCCTTTCCACATCCCCTTCGGTAATTTCATGATCCGAGCGCTGCACAGCCACCACCCCGCGGCTGTTTACACTGCGAATGTGTTCACCCGCAATTCCCACAATCACCTCATCAACTTCGACACCGGCAGTCAGCTGGGCCTCTTCCACCGCCCTGTCAATGGAACGGACCGCTTCGTCCAGATTGATGACGACACCCTGTCGCATTCCCGCCGACGGACTCATTCCCACGCCAAGAATGCGAACCGCACCGTTCTCGTCCACTTCGCCCACCACGGCGCCGATTTTGCTTGTGCCGATGTCCAGACCGGTCAGGATCCGCCGTTCAATCATTCTTCGACCTCTTTTCGTTTCAAGCATGGACTTAAATCCCTCTTCCTACGATTACCTGTCTTCGGTAACGAAGGTCGATATACCGACTTTCGCGGAGTGATGGCTTTTTTTCCAGTTCCCGCATCAATGCCAGGAGGTATTTCATTTTGTGCTCATACGGGCCCGTTCCAAAATGCACGGGAATGCCGCCCGTGATTGTATATGCAACGATTCCATTTTCTCCATGCACCACGATTTCCGACAGCCGCGGATAGAGCGACGGCGTTTCAGCCAGCAATGTTAACAAAAATGACAATCCTTCATGAATCACTTTTCCGCCGGCATATTTTCCGGCAACGGCCCCTCCCTGGAATTCTCCCGACAGTACGGGAAGATCGTAATGCTTTCCCGGTCTTGAAGGAAGCACCATGCCTTCCCGGTCGACACAGTAGAACTGACCTGTCACATTGAGCAGCGCAAGGGGCGTTTTTTCCGTCAGTTGAATCAGGATTGTGCCGGGAAGCCGTCTTTCGATCATCACATCTTCAATATACGGACTCCGCCTGATTCCCTGTTCCGCCTTTATCAGGGAAATACCCCACATGGACATCCCCTTTTCCACCCCCCCCAGATTCAGAATCTCTTCCCGTGACAAAAGGTCATTGCCCGTGATAACAATGTTCCTGACTTGAAACGTGGGTGAAGAATGAATCCAGCGAATATAGCCACGTCCCAAAATCAGCAGGATGAGCACAGACACACACACAGTGCCTGCTGCGGACATCATTTTCCGTGCCGTATGCTTTTTTCTCCTTACTCCGTTCATTCATCAAATCCCAGAAAATGGATTTCTGTTTCGAGCTGCACATCAAACTGTTTGTGCACCCTTTCGCGCACTTCATTGATCACCGCCAGCACATGATTGGCTGTAGCCACATTACAGTTGACAATGAAGTTGGCATGTTTTTTTGAAACCATGGCATCGCCGATACGAAGGCCCTTGCATCCGGCTTCCTCAATAAGCCGTCCCGCATAATCCCCGGCCGGTCTTTTAAACACCGATCCGGCTGAAGGCAGCGTCAGCGGCTGTGATTCTTTCCGTTTCCTGAGTATCGCCCTCTGGTTCATTTCTATTTCCTTGGGATTGCCTTCATTCATTCTGAATACGGCATCCACAATGATGCTGCCCGTATCCAGACTGATCGATCTGTATCCGAAATGAATGTCTTCTCTGCCATATTTCTCCAGTATGCCATAGCCGTCCATGGCGCGCAGGCTGACCAGATGATCACTGATTTCGCCGCCGTATGCCCCGGCGTTCAGCATAATTCCGCCGCCGACATTTCCGGGAATGCCTGATAACATTTCCAGGCCGCCCAGTCCTCTTTCCATGCAGAATTTTAAGAAAGTACCCAACAGGACAGATGAACCCGTAATGATCATGCCGTCTTTAAATTTCAATTCACAAGCCAGATCCGCCAGATCAATGACGATACCGCGGAATCCGGCGTCACTGACAAGCAGATTGGTACCGTTACCAATAACAAATCTGGGAATATCCTGACTCCGGCAATACTCCACAAGCGCTGCCAGGTCTTCCATGTCTCTTGGAAAAACGTAAAAATCAGCCGGTCCGCCGATCCTGAAAGACGTATGCCCGGCCAGAGGCTCGCGTGTCAGCACCCTGCCGCGGAACCATTTGCGAAGCTCCTGCAACTGTTGTATCATCGAATCGGTCATGATCCCATCTTTTTAATGAGGGCTTCCCCCGTTTTATAGATATCACCGGCACCCAGTGTAATCACCAGATCATTCTCCGAGATCAATTCAGACAGCCTGTCAACCACATCCTCTTTGTCCGGTATATAAAGCACGTGGCGGTGACCTACGGACCGCGCCGCTTCCGCCACCAGCTCCCCTGTTATTCCCGGTATCGGTTCTTCACGCGCCGGGTAGATATCTGTCACAACCAGGATATCGGCGTTAAAAAAGGACTGTCCGAATTCCTGATAAAAATCCCGCGTCCGGGTATAGAGGTGAGGCTGAAAAACGGCAATCACCCGTCGTCCCCATCCTTCCTGTGCAGCCCTGAGACTGGCCTTGATCTCTGTCGGATGATGCGCATAATCATCCACTACCAGAACACCTTTCACATCCCCTTTAATTTCAAATCGCCGGTGAACACCTGCAAATTTTTCGAGTGCTTTCCTGATATTGGTAAAATCGATTTGAAGTTCCAGCCCCACTGCAATGGCAGCCAGACTGTTCTTCACATTATGAATACCCGGAAGCTGAATTTTAATTCTCCCGAGATTCCTTGATTTCGAGATGACGGTAAATTCCGTATACTGTTCCCGAAATACGGCATCGAGGGCCCGGATGTCCGACTGTGGATTCAGTCCGTAGGTTATAATCCGCCGCTCTACGCGCGGCATGATCTCCTGCAGGGCCATTTCATCGAGACACAGAATGACAGATCCGTAAAAAGGAACCTTGTTAATGAACTGCACGAAAGTGGATTTGATTTCCTCCAGATCTTCATAGCAGTCCAGATGTTCTGTCTCGATATTGGTGACCACCACCATGGTCGGTGTCAACTGCAGAAACGAGCGATCAAACTCATCTGCTTCCACAACCAGATAGGGACCGGCACCCAGCTTCGTATTCGTACCGAGCGCTTTCAGTTTGCCTCCGACAATCAGGGTCGGATCCAGGCCACCTTCCTGGAGCACCAGTCCCACCATTGAAGATGTGGTGGTTTTCCCGTGTGTCCCTGCCACACCGACACCCAGTTTCAACCGCATGAGTTCACCCAGCATTTCCGCCCGGCGGATCACGGGTATTTTCAATGCCAGGGCTTTCTGAATTTCCGGATTGTCCATTTTTACAGCCGATGAATACACGACCACATCCGCACCGGTCACATGATCCCCGCGATGTCCCTTGTGAATCCGGGCGCCGAGTTGTTCGAGTCTTTTTGTCACCGGGGAAAGCTGGACATCCGATCCCGAAACCATAAAACCCAGATTGATCAGGAGTTCAGCAATCCCGCTCATGCCGATACCGCCGATGCCCACAAAATGTACCCGCCTCGACTGCCCGAAAGTTTTAAGTGGTTCAAACATGACGTTTCCTTGTTCCGCCTTTAATTGGCCTGGTCCAGCAAAGCCTTTTCGACCAGACGATGCAAATCTTCATGATTAAAAGGCTTTGGCAGAAAATACACAGACCGTAATGATACGAGCAGGTTTTTCAGCTCTTCGGAAATCCTGTCTACCAGAAGAACAATGCCTCCACTGAATCTCGACCGGATTTCCCTGACAAGTTTCTGCATGCTTTCCGTGCTGTCGGTTCCAAATATCACCAGATCGGGGTGTTTTTGACGAACCGCCCGAAGCACTGCCGATCCGGCACAGGTCACTTCCGGCACTGCATATCCCCACTCCGTCAGTGTGGTCTCAAGGTCCAGGGATATGATCCTCTCCTTTTCCGCTACCAGAATATTGACTTTTCGGTTCATAATCCGTCCTCCCTGTCAGGCCAATACAATCTGATCGTAAATGACCTGAACGATTCGTCCGGCGGCCTGCGGATGTCCGAATAATTTGACCGCGCCCGCCATGGCTTTCCTTTTTGCAGGTGACTCCATCAGGTCGAAAATCACATTTTCAAGCCGCCCGGAATCACACTCTGATTCCAGCACCATTGCGGCCGCGCCTGATTCCGCCAGTGTCCTGGCATTGGCTTCCTGATGGCCGCCGGCTGCTGCCGGAAATGGGATAAAAATAACCGGAAGACCCAGCCTGGCAATCTCCGCAATGGTGGTGGCACCCGAACGGCAGATAATCAAATCGCATATCGAATAGGCCATTTCCATTTCATGCAGGTACGAAACCGCCCTGATCCTGTCCGCGTAAGGCGCTGTTTTCTCCCTGATCTCCCCGTACCATCGCGGACCGGTCACCCAGATAAGCTGCATCGTTTTATTTTTCATGAGACGCGGCAGTAAATCTTCAATGATCCGGTTGATACCCCGCGCTCCCTGGCTGCCGCCGAATACAAAGAGCGTGAAGCGCCTTTCATCCAGACGGAAATGACGATATGCCTCTTTTTTGCGAACCAGCTGCAGACGGGAGCGTGTTGGATTTCCTGTCACCACCAGATTGTCTTTTTTGCGGAAATAGTGCTTCGATTCCTCAAAACTCAGGCAGACCTGTCTGACAAAGGGTGCCAGAGACCGTGTAACCAGCCCCGGCTTTCTGTTTTGCTCCTGGATCACGCACGGTTTTCCAAGAATAATACCGGCTGAAACAACCGGCCAGCTCACAAATCCGCCCGTGCCGAGCACCAGGTCCGGCTGATAAGAAAGCAGTATGCACACGGCCTGAAAAAAGGACACAACCATTTTGGCAGGAAACAGCACATTTTTAACAATACGCCTTCGTTCAATCCCTGACATCCAGACATGACGGAGCGGATACCCTTCTTCCGGAAGAATTCTGTTCTCAATGCCCCTTCTGGTACCGACAAAAAGGATCTCCCATCCGTTACGCTCCCGCAACGCATCCACAATGGCGAGAGCCGGATAAAGATGCCCTCCGGTACCGCCTCCTGTTACAATGGCGCGCACCTATTCATCCTCCCGGTATTCATCCTGAAACTGTCGCAGTTTGACTTCTCTGGCTGTGACCGTTCTTCTCCCGGATATATTGAGCAAAACACCGATACCCGCGAGATGAATCATCATCGATGATCCGCCATAACTTAAAAAGGGAAAGGGCAGGCCGGTCGTCGGCAGCAGATTGACGACCACCCAGGCATTCATAACGGCATTGATCATAATCATGGCTGTAATACCGCCTGCCAGCAAATAACCGTATTCATCCGGAGCGCGCAATGCGATACGAATACCCCGCCACAATATGACAGCCACAAGAATGAATACCAGCATCAGTCCCAGAAAACCCAGCTCTTCCCCCAGGCTTGACAGAATAAAATCCGAAAATGGTTCCGGAAGGAATGACAGCTTCTGCTTTCCTTCACCGTATCCAACTCCGGTTAAACCGCCGTGTGCCAGTCCGATAACCGACTGCCGGACCTGATAATTCATATCCGCCTTGCCCAGGATAAACTGCACAAAATCAACCATACGTCTTTTTTGATGCGGAAAACATAAAATACCGATACCCACAACAGGCGGAATAAACAATGCCATTCTGGTCAGTTGTGGTAACGCCACGCCGGACAGAAAAAACATGGTCAGTGCCACACCAAAAAGAATCAGGGAAGTCCCCAGATCCGGTTCAACGAATACCAGTCCGATGACAATCAATACCGTTGTAAAGTGAAAGACCACGTACTTGTTATTCACTGCCCTGAATTGAATGCCCTTTGAAAAAATCACCGCCAGATAGAAAATCATGGTCAGTTTCATCAGTTCCGACGGCTGAAAACGTTTTCCCATAAACAGAATGGAGCGTTTGCTGCCGTGAAATGCGGGCTGAAAAAGCACAAAAATCAGCAGGAAAATTGTAAAAAGCAGCAGGAACGGGGTGATCCAGCGCCACTGGTGATAATCAACCTTTGATACAATATAGAGCAATGCCAGACCGATTGCGACCCGAAAGACATGCGATCTCAGAAAACGGGTGGAATCCCCCCATTTTTCAGCGCCTCTGACCGAGCTCGCACTGTAAACCATCAGGATGCCCAGAACAACAAGAATCAAAACGGACATGAGCAGCATCCGGTCTATCTGCTTCTGTTTTTTTGTCACGATCATAATTGATGTACCAGTTTTTTAAACTTTTCACCGCGGTCCATATAATCCTCAAACATGTCAAAACTGGCGCAAGCCGGTGATAACAGAACCACATCACCCGCCTGTGCACGATTCGCGGCCATGGCCACCGCCTCATCCAGGTCAGCGGCCAGTGAAAGAGGCACGATTCCGGTGAAACTCTTTTTCATTTTTTCGGCCGATTCCCCGATCAGAATAATCTCCCGGACATGGCTTTTGATTCTCTCCCGCAAAAATGAAAAATCTGAATTTTTATCCCTGCCACCGGCAATAAGAATCACCGGTCTGGTAAAACTGCCCAGTGCATACCAGACCGCATCCACATTGGTCGCCTTGGAATCATTGACCCACAGCACTTCCTTCACTGTCCGGACAGGTTCCAGACGATGGGGCAGGGCCTGAAACTCCGCAAGTCCCTTTCTTATCACATCCACAGGCACATCCATCATCCATGCAGACAGGGCAGCTGCCATGGCATTGGCCATGTTGTGCTCACCGCGAATCTGCATTTCATCTGCAGGCATCAAAACAATACGGTCTTCCCTGTTTTTCAGGACCAGCTGCCAATTCTCCATATATGCGCAGGCGTTGCCTGCGGTTTCGATCCCGAATACAGCCCGGCGCCCCCGCGCCTGTTTTGCCAGTCTGGATACACGGATGTCCAGACCGTTGTAAACCAGAATATCAGAGGCTTCCTGATTCTCAAAAATACGGGCTTTCATCCGGCCGTATGTCTCCATGGTTTCATGGCGATCCAGGTGATCCGGTGTCAAATTGAGGAACACGGCCACATTGGGATGAAAATCATGAATGGTTTCAAGCTGAAAACTGCTGACTTCCAGGACAACCATTCCTTCGGGAGGGACCTGATCCGCAAAATCCGAAAAGGCGGTCCCAATATTACCGGCCACAACCGTGGGGATGCCGGCATCCTGAAAAATCCGGCCGATGAGGGATGTTGTCGTTGTTTTGCCGTTCGAACCTGTCACCGCGATGATGGGTGATTTGCAGAACCATCCGGCGATTTCCAGTTCGGAATACACCTGGATCCCCATCCTTTTTGCCTGTTTGAGTATATCACTGTCGACGGCAATCCCCGGTGATACGACCATCAGATCCGCCTCGTAAACCGCATGTGTGTGGCCGCCTGTTTCGAATGCAATCTGCGCCTGCTCCAGTCTGCCTGCCGCTTCCGCCACATCTTCTTCCCGCCTGCTTTCACTCAGGAAGACGGCGGCACCCTGCCGGTT
>Ga0272442_10007073_pt1 | contig 14595 bp, 3 predicted proteins | sample SSMForm2O_FD_200262 | JGI IMG/M metagenome (GOLD analysis project Ga0272442, IMG submission 200262) | Marine sediment archaeal communities from Little Sippewissett salt marsh, Falmouth, MA, United States - SSM-Form-2O | ecosystem: Environmental > Aquatic > Marine > Wetlands > Sediment ...
TTACCGTGACTAATTCCACTGTGTCTGGCAATCAGGTATTTGGCTCCTCATCGGCTCAGGGGGGTGGTCTTTATTTAAGAGGAGCAACTAATATTACCCAGTCCACGATTACTTTGAACGATGCGGCTTATGGTGGGGGTGTGGAACGCAACGCCGGTAATATCCGGATAAAAAATACGATAGTGGCGGGCAATACTTCGGAATATGGTGGTCCGGATGTGCGGGGCACGTTTCATACGGATAGTGCGTATAACCTGATTGGGATAATCGACGGTTCTACGAACCTGGATGGGGATCCCAATACGCTTTACGGGACGGGTGCTGGGCCGCTGTCGGCGGAATTGGGTGCTTTGGCAGATAATGGAGGCTATACGAAGACTCATGCCCTCTTGGACGGCAGTCCGGCTATAAATGCGGGTAATAACTCCCTGGCCCTGGATAGAAACGGTAATCCTTTAACTACCGATCAGCGGGGGACTGGTTATGATCGTATTCTGGAGGGAACAGTTGATATTGGCTCATACGAAGGTTCGCTGACAGAAGCGTTTGATTTATCCGGGCCGACGGGTGTAATATCGGCGGGTAATTGGGAGATATTCACCTGGGATCCAAGGACAATTCCCGCCACCTCGACCCTCTGGATATTTGCTGATCCGGACGAGATGACCCCGGACGATGAGATCACCCTGCTGGCGGCGAGTAACCCCAATCCGTTGGAGGGATCATGGACCTGGCCGGTGGTCAATATCCCGGCCGGTACCTACACCCTGGGGGCAAAGGTTACCAATACGGTCACAGGCGCAGAGCTGGAAAGCTCATTGGCTACTCCAACCACCATTGTTTATGATCTGGCTTATACAGTCAACAGCCTGGATGATACGGTCGGATCCGATGGTTTTGTCACCTTTCGCGAAGCCCTCGCCGCGGCCAATAGCAACCAGGTCGTGGGTGATGCCCACGCCGGCCGGGCGGACGGGATAGACATTATCCTCTTTGACCCAACCTTAAATGGTGAAACCATCCTCCTTACCGAAGGTCAACTTCTGCTCAGTGAGGATATCAGTATTCAGGGACCGGGGGACGCATTGCTGACAGTCGAACGTTATGTTGAAAGTCCCGCAGCTAGACTATTCGAGGTGGAAGAAGAGGTGACGTCCTGGATTACAGGCCTACGTCTCTATGGGGGGATCACCAATGATGCCAATGGTGGTGGTATTCTCAATGCCGGCACCCTGGACTTGGCGGATGTGACACTGACCAGCAACCTTACCTATCAGCATGGCGGGGCGATCTATAACAGCGGCGTACTTACAGTAACCGAGTGTATCGTGGACGGCAATGTAGCGGGGGGAGCATCGTCTCACGGCGGCGGCATCTACAACACCAGTGCTGGGATCATCAATATCACCGATACGGTAATATCGAACAACACCGCCACTTTATACGGCGGCGGTATGCTGAGTTATGGTACCGCGACCCTAAACGGAGTTACCGTATATGATAATACGGCCAACTATGGGGGCGGCCTGTTCTTACAATACCTGGCTTCTCTGGAGGGCTGCAGCGTCTCGGAAAATGAGGCAACAACGTATTATGGCGGTGGGCTCTACATCGGTTCCGGTTCCGTGGCCATTACCGACAGTTCCTTTGCTGATAACACGGCCGGCTCCCGTGGCGGAGGCATCTACGACAGCAGCACCGGTACTCTGGTCCTGGAGAATACGACCGTTTCCGGCAACAGCGCCGGCACTCATGGCGGAGGTGTGTTCCATGAGAGTGGCAGCATGTATATCTACGACAGCCAGGTGATAGATAATACCGTTTCCGGGGGTACCGTTTATGGCGGCGGTATTTACAGTGGTAGTCAAACTTACCTGAACTTACAGCGTTCGCAGGTCTTGGGCAACCAGGCTACCGGCTCCAGCAACGCCTACGGGGGCGGTATTTATATTGCCGATTACCGGTATTCTGATCTTTACCTTACGGATTCCACAATAGCCGACAATCAAGTATCCGGTGGTACGGGCGGTTACGGGGGCGGCTTGTATATAAATAATGATATCAAGCATATCGAGCGTTGTACCATCTCCGGTAATACGGTGTATGGCGCTTCGACCAGCCAGGGCGGCGGTATTTATTTAGCAGGTGAAAGTTATTATGGAAATACATTTACCGTGACTAATTCCACTGTGTCTGGCAATCAGGTATTTGGCTCCTCATCGGCTCAGGGGGGTGGTCTTTATTTAAGAGGAGCAACTAATATTACCCAGTCCACGATTACTTTGAACGATGCGGCCTACGGTGGGGGTGTGGAGCGTAACGCCGGTGATATCCGGATAAAAAATACGATAGTGGCGGGCAATACTTCGGAATATGGTGGTCCGGATGTGCGGGGCACGTTCCATACGGATAGTGCGTATAACCTGATCGGGATAATAGATGGTTCGACAAATTTGGATCTGGATCCCAACACTCTTTATGGTACGGGTGCTGGGCCGCTGTCGGCGGAATTGGGTGCTTTGGCAGATAATGGAGGCTATACGAAGACGCATGCCCTTTTGGACGGCAGTCCGGCTATAAATGCGGGTAACAACTCCCTGGCCCTGGATAGAAACGGTAATCCGCTCTGGACCGATCAACGCGGCGAGACGCGCTACCTTGATGGGGTGGTCGATATCGGCTCTTACGAAGGTTCCGTTACTGAAGCGTTCTTGTTATCTGGCCCGACAGGTACTATCTATGCCGGCGAGCCCCAGACTATCTCTTGGACCAATGAAAGTATCACCGCGACATCGCTGCTTACTCTCTACGCTGATCCGGACGGCCTGCCGGAGAATGGCAATGAAATAGAACTGCTCTCGGAGGCCAATCCCAATCTTTTGGGAGGGGCATGGACCTGGTACGCCCTGGAGGTGGATTTGGAAGAAGGTGTTCCCTATACCTTGGGCGGGTATGTAGTGGATCAGATCACAGAAAATACCATACATGACCGTCTGGGTAGTATCACCACAATCAGTTACTCTGGTATTTACCTGGTGGACAGCCTGGCGGACACGACGGTTCTGGATGGCGAGCTCACGCTCCGGGAAGCCCTCGAAGCTGCCAATACAAATACCGCGGTGGGTGATGCCTTTGCCGGTCGCGATGATGCTGTGGATATAATCAGGTTTGATCCCTCACTTAGCGGCCAAACCATTACCATCTCCGCCACGGGCCAATTCGAGATTGCCGACGATTTGGCAATTCAGGGTCTGGGAGATGATTCACTCAGTATTCTCGGCAATGGCAGCGAACGAATATTTGAGATTGATAATAATGTCCTGGCCTGGATCAGCGGCCTGACACTCACCGGCGGCTCGACCGATGAACATGGCGGCGGTATTTTCAACTCCGGCACTTTGGACCTGGCGGATGTGACGCTGAGCAGCAATCTTACCTCCCAGCATGGCGGGGCGATCTATAACAGCGGCGTACTTACAGTAACCGAGTGTATCGTGGACGGCAATGTAGCGGGGGGAGCATCGTCTCACGGAGGCGGCATCTACAACACCAGTGCCGGGATCATCAATATCACCGATACGGTAATATCTAACAACACCGCTACTTCATACGGTGGCGGTATGCTGAGTTATGGTACCGCGACCCTAAACGGAGTTACCGTATATGATAATACGGCCAACTATGGGGGCGGCCTGTTCTTACAATACCTGGCTTCTCTGGAGGGCTGCAGCGTCTCGGAAAATGAGGCGACCAATTCAGGGGGTGGACTTTATATCAGTTCCGGTTCCGTGGCCATTACCGACAGTTCTTTCGCCGACAATACGGCCGGCTCCCACGGCGGGGGGATTTATGACAGTAGCACCGGTACGCTGGTTTTGGAAAATACGACCGTCTCCGGCAACAGCGCCGGCAGTCAGGGCGGAGGGCTGTGTAATTATTACGGTACGGTTCGCCTACTGGAATCCACCATCGTTTCTGGCAACAGCGCCGGCACTTACGGTGGAGGCGTGTGGAATTCTGGAAGCAGCAGCTATTACACTTATATGTATATCTACGACAGCCAGGTAATAGACAACACTGTTTCCGGAAGCACCGTTTATGGCGGTGGTATTTACAGCGGAAGCTACAGTTACCTGAACTTACAGCGCTCGCAGGTCTCGGGCAATCAGGCCACCGGTTCCAGCAACGCCTACGGGGGTGGTATTTATATTACCGATGAATCCTATACTGATCTTTATCTTACGGACTCCACGATCGCCGACAATCAGGTCTCGGGTGGTACAGGCGGCTACGGGGGCGGCTTGTATATATATAATGATATCAGGCATATCGAGCGTTGTACCATCTCCGGTAATACGGTGTATGGCGCTTCTACCAGCCAGGGCGGGGGAATTTATCTAAATAATAATGATCACACCTTGACAGTCACCAATTCCACAGTTTCTGGTAATCAGGTATTTGGCTCCTCAACGGCCCAGGGGGGTGGTCTTTATTTAAGAGGAGCAACTAATATTACCCAGTCCACGATTACTTTGAACGATGCGGCTTATGGTGGGGGTGTGGAGCGCAATGCCGGTGATATTCGGATCAAGAATACTATTGTGGCGGGTAATACGGCTGAATATGGTGGTCCGGATGTGCGGGGCACGTTTCATACGGATAGTGCGTATAACCTGATCGGGATAATCGACGGTTCTACGAACCTGGATCTGGATCCCAACACTCTTTATGGTACGGGTGCTGCGCCTTTGTCGGCGGATTTGGGAGCGTTGGCGGATAATGGTGGCTATACGCAAACGCATGCCCTTTTGGACGGCAGTCCGGCCATCAATGCGGGTAATAACTCTCTGGCCCTGGATAGAAACGGTAATCCGCTGACCACAGATCAGCGGGGCGGCACGCATTTGCGTATTCTTGACGGTACTGTAGATATGGGTTCCTACGAAGGCCGGGAGGACACCTACTTTGCTTTATTGGCGCCGGCAGGGGGCACCGTATATGCGGCCTGGGATACGCTGATTCAATGGACCGGCGTGGTGCCCACAACCAGTGAAATTTCCATATACTACGATGATGTTAATGATCCCATGTATGAAAATGATGGTTGGATTATACAGGACCGCTCTTATGTGCAATTAGGCGGTAGCTATGCCTGGACATCGGCTGCTCTGCCTGACGGCAGATATGCTATCGGGGCCACGGTAACCGATCCGGAAAACCCGGGTTGGAGCTTAGACGATCGGACAGCGGAGTTTGATTTGGTGCATGCGGCGGTGCCCACACTCTATGTGGTTGACACTTATGTTGATATTGTGGCGGTTGATGGCATGATCTCGCTGCGCGAGGCCCTGGAAGCTGCTAATACGAATACCGCGGTAGGTGATGCCCCCGCGGGCGATCCCGTCGAAATGGATGTGATCCAATTTGATGATTCACTCATCGGCCAAGTCATCACTTTAAGCGGGCCGCTATCTATTACCAATCATGTCGAGATAGAAGGTATTGGTGAGGGTGACTATCGGGTTACGATCGATGCGGACGGAACCGGCCCAGTCTTTGAGATAGATGAAGATGTGTATGTAGTAATGAACGATATGCGATTAACCGGTGGTGTCAACAGCGAGGCAGGCGGCGCTATCGCCAACGCCGGAATGCTTTCGCTGGATAATATGGAAATCTACGATAATTCTGCCCCGCACGGAGGCGGTATCGGCAACTCCGAAGGAGATGTCAGTGCAACGCGAGTATGGATTCATGACAATACGGCTACAGCCGGCAGTGCCGCCGGAGGCGGGATATTCACTGAGTGGGGCCTTTTAGAGCTGCTGGATTCGACTATATCGGGTAACAGTGCTTATTATGGCGGTGGGATTTACGGCGGCTGGTACGGCGAAATTGTGGTCAGTAACTCCACTATCTCCAGCAATAGCGTAAGCGGAACTAATGCTGCCGGCGGAGGCTTGTACAACACTCAGTACAGCGATGCAGATTTAATCAACACTACCGTTACGGTTAATAGTGCCAGCGGCACAACTGCCTCAGGAGGTGGTGTGGTAGTAAATAGCGGTACGGTGAAATTAGTTAATACCATTGGGGCGGAAAACACTGCTCCTACAAATCCTGATGTACAGGGTGATTTCGACCCAGCCGGAGACTATAACCTTATTGGGGTTATAGATGGTTCAACGGGGCTGGATTCTGCCAATACCCTGTATGGTAATTCCGGAGCGCCGCTGGATCCGCTGCTGGATGTGCTGGCCGATAATGGCGGTCCTACCCCAACCCATGATATTCTGGTCGGTAGCTTGACGATTAATGGTGGCGATGATACCTCCGCCAATGATCCATGGGGTGACCCACTTGACTATGACCAGCGAGGGATCGGCTATGACCGTATTCTTCTGGGCAGCGTGGACATCGGCGCCATTGAGTATCAAGATATACCAGAGAACCCGCCACCAGAGATAACCGGCCTTGATCTGTCGGATGATCCCCTGACCGTAGGTAGTTCTATTACTCTAACGGCTCTAGGAGTTAGTGATGATCACGGTGTGGCAGCAGTTACTTTTTATCATGACGCGAACCGGGATGGAGATGGAATGCCGGATGAAATACTGGGAGTCGATACTGTCGAGGGTGATGGATGGAGCTGGACGGGAATAGTAACCTGGGATCCCGGACAGGCTGATTATCTGGCCCAGGTAACCGATGATGGCTGGCCTTCGGGGACCGAGACTAGTGATTTCGTTGGGGTTACGGGAACTGTTATATCGACTATACCTCCGGACATTGATGTCGGTAACCATTATCTGCTGGCGGGCGTAACCGGTCAGGAGGTGGAGATTTATGTCTCCGGCTTGGATAAAGTAACCGGTTTCAATTTGAATGCCCAACTGGGAGATGGTGCAGGCGGTAATGCTGAACCGATCTTTCAATCGGTCGATTTTGCCGGTGGCATCTGGGATGCTTATCCCTATACTGTCACCGGAGGTGTGATTGGGGGTACCCCGCAGCTCATTGAGGCATCAATTGACTTTAGTAATATCAATGATGAAGTGCTCGCCGACGGTCTCTTGGTTACCTTGGTAATTGATACCCAGGGCTTTTCGGCAGGCCAGAATTTTGACCTGAAACTTAGCATAGATGCTGGACCCCTGGATTCCGAGTTTATTCTTTATAACGGTCATGAGCTTTATCCGACTATTACCCACGGGCAGATATCCCTGTACGAATCTAACGTTGTGGACCGGCATATTTTCTACAACAATTCCTATTTTGATGGGTATAACACTGCCGCTAATGCGGCCGACGACAGTGCCATTGCCACCAACAAAGAAGCTCTACTGCCGGGCGAGACAGCTAATTTCTCAAACTATACCGGCTATTGGCGGGGTATAAACGGTGTTATGGTAGATATCGAGGGACTATCCAACCCGAGTGGGCTGTCACTAAGTGATTTTACGTTCAAGGTAGGCAACTCGAATGACACCTGTACCTGGTCTTCTGCTCCAGATCCAACACTACCAATTCCAGTTCGGGAAGGTGGGGGGGTAGCCGGTAGTGACAGAATTACGTTAATCTGGCCAGATAATGCAATCAAGAAAGAATGGCTGCAGGTAACCGTGCTATCCACCCCCAACACGGGGCTTGCCGAGGATGATGTATTTTACTTTGGCAACGCTGTGGGCGAAGTCGGCAATAGCGCCAGTAATGCCTATGTTGATGGTGTTGATTTTGCTCTAACTCGTGATAATTTCCGCAACTTTTTGAACCCTGCCCCGGTAACTAATAATTACGATCATAATCGTGATAGACTGGTTGATGGCACAGATCTGGCTATTGTTCGAGACAATCCCACAAATATCTTAACAGCACTGAAGCTAATCACCCCGACCGGAGGCTGTGGAGGAGGCATGTTGGCCATGCAAGGATCTGATCAGGAAACAAACCTTGGGATTTCGGAACCATCCCTGATAGATGATATTTTGCGGTCTTCGAGTACCGAGATAACCAATCAGGAAAATAGTCTCATTACTCGCTTTAACAATGTAATCACCCCAAATAATAGCGATCAAATAACCCCAACAGGTGATATCATAGTTGATAATCTAGAAAGCGACCAGGATGAAGCTCTGTTGTGGGGGACAATCTAGCTCGTACCGAAGTGTTTATTTAATAGCCTGAAATCCAGCAATCCAAACTCAGGTTGGATGATTAAGAAGTTATGATTCATGGCTAAAGATTTTTCAAGCTGCTAGTGCGTAAAATTAAATAATTCGTGGCAAGAGATTTTAATATTGGCGGAGAAAAAAATGATTTATCGACTTTTATCTGCAGGTATACTTTTATTAATTGTCCCCGGCTCGCTGCAGGCAGAGCTGAATATTGTGGTGGGGGATCATATATTATTGCCAAACCGAGCGAGCCAGGAGATCACTATAAGTGTTAGTGGAGATGAACAGGTAACCGGCTTCAATCTTAGGGCGCAGATGGGTGATGGTCTGGATCCCTGCGCAGAACCGATCTTTCAGGATGTGGATTTCAGCGGTGGTATCTGGGATACATATTCTTATACCGTTTTAGGAGGGCCGGTGTCCGGTGCCGAGCAGTATGCCCAGGCATCTGTGGTATTCAACGAAACCGGGGACAGTGTGCTGGGTAACGGTCAGGTGTTAACACTCGTGATCGATACTACCGGTATTATTGATGGAGTGTACGATTTAATGTTAGCCGGGACCGATATTGGTGTAGACTCTACCTTTCTGGCCGAGGGGGGCTCTGAAATTCCAGTAAACATCACCAATGGCAGCATAACCGTGCCCCACCCGCCTCTGGTCACCCTGGTTATGCAGGAACCAAAGGCTGATCCCAACGGGGTTTTCACTGGCGTAGGGGGTGTCGATTCTGTTTTGCTCTTGTGGAGCGAGCCGGTCATATTTGATAGTTGTGATGTGAATATAACTGATGAGGAAGCTAACCCAGTTTCTTTTCTGATCGATGGGAGTTCTAGTGAGCTTATGCATATTACTTTTAATGAAACTCTCCAATATGACGAGTATACTATCACCATATCTGATTCGGTCACTAGCTTAGAAACCGGGATTGCTATTGACGGCGATAATAACGGCGAGATCGGTGGTGATGCCGTGATTGTCATGGAACATCGCCAAAGGCTTGATCACGATAATGACAATGATATAGACATCCTCGACTTGGCTGAGTTTGCCGCCAAGTGGCTCTGGAATCAGTAATATCCCCTACACCTTTATGGATATTGCGATCTATCGCATATGACTATCTTGTATGTCCTAAAAACCTTTATCCGATGATTAAAACAGTAAATATCGTTCTGGATGTTTTCAAGTCCATAAAGCAAAACATAAAAACCGGAAAACAACCACCTGATATCTCCTTGCCCTTAGTCATAGAGCAACTTGAAGGGCGGCTGTTACTAAATACAGATCTGCCCAATTTTCCTTTGACAGATCCTCCCCTCAATAATCTATCAGACCAGACGATCGTCGTAGGCGATCATGCTCTCCTGCCCAATTTGGCAAATCAGATCATTCCGGTTATGGTTTCGGGCGTAGATTCGGTAACCGGCTTTAACCTACGCGCTCAGATCGGTGACGGTATGGGACCTGCAGCCGAGCCGATTTTCAGTGATTTTGACTTTACCGGAGGAATCTGGGATGAGCATCCCAATACGGTAAATGGGGGAATTGTATCTGGTGCCGAGCAATTCCTGCAGACCAGTGTAATCTTTAATGAAACCGGGGATGAAGTAGTAGCTGACGGCCTGATAGTAAAATTAGGGATTGACACAACGGGATTTACGGCTGGTACATTTAACCTGAGTCTGGCAAACACCCAAATCGGGGCGGATACAGCCTTTATATTGTCGGGAGGCACTGAGTTGCCCATCGATATTATCAACGGCACGATCACTATCGTTAGTTCCAATCATGCCCCCCTGCTCGACCACACCGGTGATATGTACTTTACATCAATCAACGAAGATGACACCACAAACAATGGTGACTTGGTGGTGAATCTTATTGCCAGTGCTGGGGGGGACCGCATTACGGACGCTGATGTCGGGGATCCCGAAGGTATCTCGGTGATTAGTGTCGCTGACACAAATGGGACGTGGCAGTATTCAATTAACGGCGGCTCGAATTGGATGGATTTCGGCGTGGTCTCAGACACATCTGCAGTTTTACTGGGGTCTGGGAATAACGACCGTATCCGCTTTGTGCCAAATCTCAACTACCAGGGCATAACTGATCCAGGCATCATGTTCAGGGCCTGGGATCAAACGGATGGTCACGATAGCGGCATAACTGGTATTGATGTATCAAACAATGGAGGAACGACTGCCTACAGTACTGCCACAGAAAGCGCTCGGATTACGGTGAATGCGGTAAATGATCCGCCCACTGTGGAGCTGGCGGATGAAACAACGACTCTGCCGGAGGATACGGATACCAGCATCCGGCTGCCGATGGCGGATATAGTGGTGACAGACGATGGTCTGGGCACAAATGTACTAAGCCTCAGTGATGACGATGCCTCACTGTTTGAGATTGACGGGATGGTGCTATATCTGAAGGCCGGAGTGGTATTGGACTATGCTAGCAATCCGCAGTTGGATGTCACGGTGGAGGTTGATGATACGGCAGTAGGAGTTACCCCTGATGATACGGCATATCTCTCGGTCACAATCACTGATGTCAATGAGGCTCCGACGGTATCTTTGGCCAATACGACAACGACCTTGCCGGAGGATACGGATACCAGCAGTCGGCTTTCAGTGGCGGATATAGTGGTGACGGATGATGGTCTGGGCACGAATATACTCAGCCTCAGTGGAGATGATGCCTCCTTATTTGAAATTGATGGGATGGTACTGTATTTGAGTGCCGGCGCGGTCTTGGACTATAAGACCAATCCGCAGTTGGATGTTACTGTGGAGGTTGATGATGCGACAGTGGGAGTTACTCCGGATGATACGGCTCCCCTGTCCATTGAGGTCACCGATGTGAATGAGGCCCCGACTGTTTCATTAGAGAATACCACGACCACCCTTCCAGAGGATACTGATACCAGTACCCGGTTGAAGGTAGCGGATATTGTGGTGACGGACGATGATCTGGGCACGAATATACTAAGTCTCAGTAATGACGATGCCTCCCTGTTTGAGATTGACGGGATAATACTATATCTGAAGTCCGGAGCGGTATTGGACTATGAGACCAACCCGCAATTGGATGTAACTGTTAAGATTGATGATGCGACGGTAGGCGTTACCCCGGACGATACGGCACCTCTCTCGATCACGGTAACCGAGGTGAATGAGCCTTTGACCATGGAAGGTTGGTCCCTTAATGAAGATACTGGCTTCGATGAAACGGATAAATTAACATACGATACCACGCCAGAGCTGGTGTTCACTTTCTCAAGTCCTGTATGGGGTCAGGCCAGTGATATTCAGGTTGAGGCTCCCACAGGTAATTCGGTTTCGCCCGATTTGGTTACCGGCTGGGGTAGCGGTTCCATAGTCGCAACCTTCAACACACCTTTAAGCGAGGAGGGACAATATACCGTTACTCTCAAGGGCAACAGTACCATCGAAGATGGGTCGGGTAACCCGCTCAACGACGGATCTGATGAGGTGGTATATTTCTCCTTGGATACGACACCTCCTAAAGTGCACAAAATTATACCGGAAGGGATCATCCAAGATCAGGAAGTCACAGAGTTATATGTTGAATTTGACCCTGATGTTTATAGCGAGTCTGTTTTAGATGTAAATAATTACGAGTTATTGGCTGCCGGTGGAGATTCTGTTTTTGGCAATGGCAATGATGATGAAATAGCAATTAACTCTATAGAATTGATTGCCCTACCACCGTCTGATGTAATTAAAATATCTATAGGCATAAACAATGGCCAACCGTTGCCGGATGATTTGTATCGATTAAGTGTTAAGGGTAGCACCTCGGTTGAGGATGAAGCTGGCAATCTACTGGATGGCAATAATGATGGCACCAGTGGCGATGACTACGAAACAACATTTCGCATCGGGGTGATTCCCATACCTATACCAAGGGGTGGGATAACATTTAATGATCGAGACGATTCTTTAGTGACGGTGAGACTTATCAACGGCAATGGGAATATTCTATTTGCCGGCGAAGATATTTTATGTGTCGATTCAGGTTATACTTGCTCAGTAGAGGGAAAAAATCTTACCATTGCTTCTATCGATCTAACTTCTGATGCAACCATTTTAATGATCACAGCATCGGGTGGAGAAGATAACAAAACGGAACTTGGCGGGATAGCATGTAATAATCATTTTGCTGAACACAGTATTTCACGAATTATTACTCGAGGGGTAGACTTAAAGGGTAATATTGAACTTAATAGCTTAGGAATGGTTATGTTAAATGATATTCTGGAGGGAGGAATTACTACCGCCCATAAAGCAAATGGTCTAGTTGCTTTATTGGGCAACATTGAAGATCAAGCCAAACTGGAGATTGCTGATAATATTAGAATGCTCATGGTGAATAATGTAAAGGGTGCTTTAAGCGCAGAAGGCGATATTGGTCTGCTCATGGCCAAGGGTGATATTACAGGGCACGTCCGGTCTGGACATGCCATTGGAACAATTATGGCAGATAACTTGCAAGACGCCATATTGAGCTCGTATGGCGATATAAGGATGGTCAACATTAAGAATGATATTAGTAATTCTAAGATTTTAGCAGGTTATGATATAGGTTCCGATTGTAAGCTGAATTCGGGGGATGAAATATTTAATTATGATGGGGCAAATATGGACTTTCTAATTAGCAACCGCAGAGGCAATTTTGAAAATAGCTATGTTATGAGCGGTATTAAACCCTTTGGTGACGATTTTGATCCTATGATAGACCCCGAACTTGTGAATCAGACTTTGGCTGGTTCGGGAAAAATTAAACTAGCAATTCTAGGCACCCCATCATTAACTTCTGAACAGGTCAGACATGGAATCTTTGCTAGTAAAGAAATTGGATTTTGCATTATTTCAAACAATCCGCCTGGAGTATTACCCAGTGGTACAGCTTTTGATATGTTGGCAGGTGAAGATTGGCAATGATGGAATGCTCCCCGAAAATTGAATCAGTTAAAGCGAGAGTATACTGGATCCGACTGGTAAGATTGTTGGAAATCAGCATGACATCGTTATTACTTAAAATATAAGAGATTATGATATTAGTCTGAATGCGGAAATTTAATTAACCCAGGCCATACGAATAGAATTGTTGCTAGTTTTTGCGGCAACTCGTAAGGCTCAGGTCAGTTGATATTGAACTTTCTTGTCCCCCCAAACAATAGACAAGTGGAATACTGAGTGCTGAGTATGATTTATTTAACGCTTACCAATATTCGGGTAATATTCATATCCAACATAGCTGTGCCACCTCTGTTAATGTTAGACGCATGACTTAAAATTCATAAATCTTTCTTGGACAATGGCTTAAAAAAGAGGGAGAATTGGCTATAATTTAACTTGATTTTGCTTGGACTAAATGCTAACTTGATTAAACATTTTACCCAGGTATTTGAATAAATACTAAGCATATTCGGCTTAATTGGTTTTTTCTGGGAAAGGTAGGAGAATTGCTAGTCAGAGATGCCTCAATGCATTGGGGCATGATCTACACATATGCGATGTTTAACCGGGTATTTAAGTAATAAATGGCTGAGTTGTCAATACTACCGGTAGTTTGCAGGACAGTAAATGCTAATAGAACTTGAACTCCTGTTAGTAATCAATGGAATAATAGATATGTGAGCTAGATAAATCTCAAGAACTGCTAAGACAAAGCTAAATATTGTACAGCTGTTTGCCAGGGAAATATAAATAACATTTTAAAACTCAGGAGGTAATTACAAATGAAAAAATCACATCTTGCACAATTTATTTTAGCCTTTTTATTTTGTCTTTCTGTTAATGTGTCCGCCGTAACTTTAGATGCAATCTATACAGGATCTAACGGTGGCGGGTGGAACACAGCCTCAAATTGGGACATTAGCACCGTGCCCGTAAATCAGGGAGCAGTCACATTCAACGTGACCATACCGGCTGGTAAGCAAGTGGTTTTTGACGTTCCCGGTGATTCAGAGATTGATGGTCTAATTCTTGGCGATAGTAGTTCTAATGACGCTCGACTGGACCTGTTAGATGACTGTAATCTTGCAGTTATGGTAACAGCGGACATCTACGATTTCATCTACGGCCAAGGCGGAAATTTTACATCGACAGTAGATACTGATTCTCTTGATGGTACACGTAACAGGATATATGCTCACAATGGCTCTCATATAGTTGTAAACGATTCGGATTTTGTTTCAAGTGTATTAGCAGGTACCTATACCATTTTATCTGTAGATGGATCTGGATCAGTTCTTGATTTATCAGCGACGACAACTCTCAACGATGGATTTTCAGCTGGTTTGACACAAACACACACAATTCAGACAATTAATGGGGGGCATATTGATCTCTCTGGCCTAACAGATCTCGTTGGACCAGGTGATAAT
>Ga0272442_10007075_pt1 | contig 14591 bp, 11 predicted proteins | sample SSMForm2O_FD_200262 | JGI IMG/M metagenome (GOLD analysis project Ga0272442, IMG submission 200262) | Marine sediment archaeal communities from Little Sippewissett salt marsh, Falmouth, MA, United States - SSM-Form-2O | ecosystem: Environmental > Aquatic > Marine > Wetlands > Sediment ...
GAATGACCTGGGATGTGAGCGAGATAATAAGCGAATATAAAGAGGCACTGACGGTAAAGGTTAGATTTACGGATTACCTGACCGGCAGGGTTTTTGAGGGACAAAAAGTAATCAAGCCCCGTTAATAAATCACTCAATTTGGGTTCAATACAGGCCATATCTCAGATTTATCTAAATTTTTGCGCTTAAATCGGCCACCGGACACGGTGCTATTATTTGAAACCGATGGCGGGTGGAAACAGTTTTGTGGGGTTGAGTTGCCAACCTTGGAAAACCATAAATATGGTTTTAATGTATTGTATAGCGACTATCACGTAAGCTTTGAGAACTTAAAAGAAGTTCTTTACTTGACCTGGGGAGACGAGCAAAAAGAATAAGTGAATAGGCAATTATAAAAATGTTGCGGTGAGAGTTTTCTTAAAGTGCGGCAATAATTCAAAAGGTGAGGTTTTTGAAGGGTTTCATCGGGTCATTGTAAGATTACATCACGGGGTTTTTGCAAGTAAGATGTATTGAATGGAGCCTATGGGATTCGAACCCACGACCTCTTGCATGCCATGCAAGCGCTCTCCCAACTGAGCTAAGGCCCCGAAGTATTTTTATATTAGCACAGGCTTGTGCTTTGTGCAACTATATTTTCAGATTATCTGCAATTTCCGGGCTTTTATGAAGCCTGTGGTACTTGAACAGGCGATTGTCTTTTTCGTACCTTTAAGTATAATGGTTTCGTTTCATTCAGTAATACTTATCGACGGTATTAATGGTTAAAGTTAAGCGTTTTGAAGAAAAGACAGAGAATATTAATTACGGGGTGTGTTCAGGGAGTTGGGTTTCGACCGGCTGTGTTTAAGATAGCTGAGGCTTTGGGTCTTTATGGATTTGTCTATAACGATACGAAGGGTGTAACGGTAGAACTTCAGGGGGGCGAAGAGAAGATAGCGGAATTTTTGGTTCGGCTGCGAGGGGCGGATAAGCCTCCAATGGCGGAGATAAAAAGCTGTGAAACGGTTGATATAGCTGTTGTCGAGGACGAAAATCAATTCATTATCAAGGCCAGTGATTCGGAGGGGGCGGCGCTGTCGCAGGTTACTGCTGATATGATTGTTTGCGGGGACTGCCTTGCAGAGATGGGTGATAAAAATGATTTCCGGTATGGGTATCCATTTATAAACTGCACGAATTGCGGGCCGAGATATTCGATAGTCAAAAATATACCTTATGACAGGACGAATACCACGATGACAGCCTTTGAGATGTGCGAGAAATGCGCTGCTCAATATACTGATGTAACGGACAGGCGTTTTCATGCACAGCCGGTCGCCTGCGGTAAGTGTGGGCCGAAGATTTGGCTGACTGACAATAAGGGCAAAGAGGTAAAAACGCAGACCGATGAAGTAATTACGGAAGCGGCGCGCTTGCTCTTAGATGGGAAAATTGTAGCGATAAAAGGTATCGGCGGATTTCATTTGGCTGTCAATGCACTCGATGAAAAGGCAGTAAAGAGACTTCGAGAGCGCAAGCGAAGAGACCACAAGCCATTTGCGATGATGGCTTGTTCGATTGAAAAAATAAAACAGTATGCAGATGTAAGCGAATTGGCGGAGAAGGAGTTGAGAAGTCCCCAATGCCCGATTGTTTTGCTGCCAAAGAAAGATAATTCAGACATAGCGGAGAGCGTTGCCGGAGGTGTCAATACTTACGGTTTTATGCTTTGTTATGCGCCGCTGCATTATTTGTTGTTTGACAAAGATATTGAAGTTCTTGTGATGACCAGCGGGAATATGTCGGATGAGCCGCTGATTTGCAGGAATTCTTTGGCACTGGAGAGATTGGGTACGGTTGCAGATGCTTTTTTGATGCACGACAGAGAGATTTACCGTCAGGTTGATGATTCGATTGTGCATATTGTTGATGGGCGGCCGGTATTGCTGCGGCGGGCGCGAGGGTATGTGCCGACACCGATTGTTACCGGGAAAAAATGCGGTCAGGATATATTTGCGGCCGGCGGAGATTTGAAAAACACTTTTTGTTTTACCAAACAAAATCAGCTTATCTGCAGCGAGCATATAGGTGATTTGGAGGATGCAGAGGTTTATCATCACTATATCGGTTCAATTGAGCATTTAGGCAGGCTGTTTGAGATTGAGCCGAAAATTACGGTCTGTGACCTTCATCCCGGATATTTATCGACGCAATATGCATCTTCGTTACCGGAGGCGAGAATTATCAAGGTTCAGCATCACTGGGCACATATAGCTTCTGTTTTGGTTGAACATGAGCTTGAAGGGCCTGTCATCGGTCTTTCAGCCGACGGCACGGGGTACGGTACGGACGGAGCGATTTGGGGCTGTGAGTGTCTGGTAGCATCGCTGGATGATTTTGAAAGGTTCGGGCATTTAGCTTATTATCCTCTGGCGGGTGGTGATAAGGCGAGCAAGGAAGCTATACGGCCGCTTGTGGGGTTGTTGAAACAGACTTATGGGAGTGATTTCGAAACTGACAAATTCAGATGGCTTTTTGAGCGAATTGAGCCAGACGGCATTAAAAAAGCTCAGGTCATATCAGGGCAAATTGAAAGACAAATTAACACAGTCGAGACTTCCAGTTTAGGGAGGGTTTTCGATGCAGTAGCGGCTATGGTCGGATTAGGCAGCTACAATCATTTCGAGGCACAGCTTCCGATGGCTCTGGAAGCAATTATCGCTAGTGGCGTCGAAGAGCACTATGATTTCGAACTTGTCAAGGGCGGCGGAAAGCCGTTGAAGATTGATTTGACTAAAATGGTAAAACAGCTTATCTCGGATATTCAGGAAGGGGAAGGGAGCGGGATTATTTCGGCAAAGTTCCATAATACTATAGCTGTCGCCCTGTTAGAGATGGCAAAAAAAGCCAGGGAAAGTAAAAAACTGGAGACTGCTGCCTTAAGCGGCGGGGTGTTTTGTAATCGCTATTTGACAAATCGTTTGATTAAACTCTTGAAGAAAAGCGATTTTAGCGTATTATTCAATCGGGATGTACCGTCCAATGACGGTGGCATATCCCTTGGACAGGCTGCAATTGCAGTCAATTTAGTTAATCGCAAGCAGTAAGGCGTATGGTAATTTCACTTGATAAGCAGTGAAAGAAGAGGTTTGATTTATGTGTTTGGCGATACCAGCAAGAATAGTTGAAATGGAGGGTGATAATGCGATTGTCGATGCGATGGGCAATCGCTGGAAAGCCAAGACCTCACTGCTTCCGGAGGCGAAGCTGGGTGATTTGGTGCTGATACATGCCGGTTTTGCTATATCTCTTGTTGACGAGGAAGAGGCAAAGAAGACGTGGCAACTTCTTGAGGAAATCGACACTTTTAATGATACAACGAATAAAATTTCGGGGTAGGTTAACACAATTATGCTTGAAAGAATTTATAAAGCGCAAACGATTATGGCTTCTGCCTGCAAGCAACTGGGCCGGCCAATCAATATAATGGAGGTCTGCGGAACTCACACGGTTTCTATATTTCGCAGCGGGATAAGGCCGACTTTGCCCGAAGGGTTAAAACTTTTGTCCGGGCCGGGTTGTCCTGTGTGCGTTACAGACCAGGGTTACATCGACGTCGTTCTTGAACTTGCCAGCCGTAACGATTGTCTGATTGCTACATACGGCGATATGATTCGCGTACCGGGAAGAGGCGGGTCACTGGAAACAAAACAACCGGGCGATAATATAAAGGTCGTTCTCAGCAGTGAAGATGCGCTGCAATTGGCCAAAGACAATCCCGATAAGACGGTTGTGTTTGTTGCGGTAGGTTTTGAAACAACTACGCCAGCTACAGCGGTTGTGTTAAAAGAGGCAGAGGCCGAGAAAATCGATAACTTCTGCGTTTTGAGCGGGCACAAGCTGGTTGTCCCAGCGATGAGGGCGCTGTTGGGCGAGAAGAACGATAAAATAGACGGTTTTCTTTGTCCGGGGCATGTCAGTGTGATAATCGGGTTTGGCGCTTTTGCCGAGATTGTGGAAAATTTTGGTCGGCCGTGTGTTGTAGCCGGTTTCGAGGCGATGCAGATAATCGAGGGTCTGGCTGAAATCTGCAGACAGCTTTCTGCGAAGAAGGCTGAAATAAAGTCGATATACTCGGCCGTAGTCACCGAGCAGGGCAATACAACGGCGCAAAAAGTCATTGCTGAGTGCTTTGAGCCTGTGGACGGCTACTGGAGAGGATTGGGGGAAATTGAAAAGAGCACACTTAAACTCCAGGATAAATATAGTCGGTTCGATGCTTTTAAACGATTCGATATAACCGAAGAGCATGTTGAAGATACCAGCGGCTGTCGATGCGGCGAAGTCCTTTGCGGTCTGATAGAGCCGTCTGAATGCGGGTTGTTCGGGGTAAACTGCAGCCCCCAGATGCCGGTCGGACCCTGCATGGTAAGCTCCGAAGGGGCTTGTGCGGCCTGGTTTAAATATGGTCAAAAAGAGAAGATGCGCAAGTGATGGAAGCAAAAAGACACGATAGAATCCTGCTGGCACATGGCGGCGGAGGGCAATTAAGTGACGAATTAGTTCGTCATACGATTTTACCACGATTACAGAATGATGTTCTCAGTGAACTGGCTGATTCAGCGAGATTAGATATTGATTCTGCTTCGCTGTGTTTTACCACGGACAGTTACGTGGTTAAGCCATTATTTTTTAACGGCGGCGATATTGGAAAACTTGCAGTCTGCGGGACGATAAACGATTTGGCTGTTGCCGGTGCAAAGCCCGTAGCCTTGTCCTTGTCTCTGATAATAGAAACCGGCTTCGATTTCAAACTGCTGGAAAAGATATTAGACAGTATCAGCCGGACTGCCAAGAGCAGCGGCGTTGATATCGTTACCGGTGATACCAAGACAGTCGAAGCCGGCGCCGCTGATAAGATTTTTATAAATACAGCGGGGATAGGCGTGCGGCCAAAAGGTGTGGAGTTGGGTTTAAATAAAATCAAGGCTGGCGATAAAATCCTTATCAACGGCACCATCGGCGACCATGGTATGACTATCATCTCTCAACGGGAAGATATGAAATTTCAATCGCAGTTGAAAAGCGACTGCTCGTCATTGTCGGGACTGATATGCCAGTTGCTGGAGGACACCGAAGGTATAAGATTTATGCGGGACCCCACCCGAGGGGGCCTGGCTGTAACACTTAACGATATCAGCAGAGGCACAGGTTTTAGTGTCGAAATTTGTGAGGAGGATATTGCGATTAATCCGACGGTGCAGGCGGCAGCGGATATGCTCGGCTTTGATGTGCTCAATATCGCCAACGAAGGCAAATTCGCAGCGATTATCTCGCCGGAATCAGCAGGACAGTGCTTAGAACTCTGCAGGAAAAATCAACTGGGCAAAAAAGCAAGTATAATCGGAGAGATTGTTGAAAGCCGCGATGTGCCCGTGGTGGAAATGGTTACCAGAATCGGCGGCAGGAGAATAGTCCAGATGCCATACGGACGCGAACTTCCGAGGATATGCTGATGCACGAAACAATGGTAGCGCAAAGCCTGTTGGCGGCGGTTTCATCCGAAGCTGCAAAACAAAACGCGACACCTGTTTGCGCCCAAATAAGCTGTGGGGCATTCGATGCTATCAATGACGAAGCGCTTTGTTTTGCTTTCGAAGTTGTCGGGAGAGGTACGGTCTGCGAGGGTATGAAACTGGAAATAGAGCATAAGCCAATACGAGCGAGGTGCAAGAATTGTGAGGAGATTTTTGAAATTGAGCTTTCGTCTCCGACTTGCCCGAAGTGCGGCGGTGATTTCGAACTGCTGCCGAGTGAGCCTTTGATGCTGGAGACAATAGAATTTGAAACGGAGTAATGACAAGATGTTGAAAGTTAACATAGGCAGGAAAATTCTCAGTGCGAACGAGGAATACGCCCGTAAAAACAGCAGATTCTTAGCTGAGCAAAAAAAATTGTGTCTTAATATGATATCATCACCCGGTTCGGGCAAGACAACAATTTTGGCAAGGACTATAACCGAGTTGAAGGGTGAAATTAAAATCGGTGTTATCGAAGGCGATATCAAAACCGACATAGATACCGAAAGAATCAGAGCTACCGAGGCGCCGGCGGTCCAGATAAACACCGATGGCGCATGCCATTTATCAGCGGTCCAGGTAAGCAAAGTTTTAGAAAGATTGCCTATAGAGGATTTGAATTTGATTTTTATAGAGAACGTTGGCAACCTTGTTTGCCCATCATCATTCGAACTGGGTGAAAACGGTAAGGTTGTTGTGCTTTCCGTTGCGGAGGGAGACGATAAGCCGGCGAAGTATCCCGCAATTTTTGCAAAGTCAAAAGTTCTGCTTATAAACAAAATTGACATGTTAGCGGCCGGAGTGCAGGTGGATTTTGATATCGAACGTGTCAAAGCCGATGTCCGCAAATTAAATAAAGATATAGAGATTTTTACAATATCAGCCAAGACGGGCGAAGGTTTTGCCGGCTGGTGCAATTGGCTTGTAAAATCAGTTAAAGCTTTGGGGTAAGACCGGTTTTTTTACCGGTAAAGACCGCGTTTTCGGATATATTCGGCGACGGTTGGGTGCAGCATTTCGGTTACGTCAAGGCCTGCGGCCAGTCTTTCTCTTATTTTAGTGCTGCTAATATCAATTAAAGGTGTCTGGATAATGTTTCTCTGAAGTTTTTCGACGCGAGCAGAGCCCCAAATTGCTGTAAATTGTGTAAAATCCGGCAGTTTACAGCCTGCCCTGTACATCACGGACACATTGCACTCGTCGATTAACTCGGCAGTTTTATACCAGAGCGGCAAGTCCACGACACTGTCGGCGCCGATGAGCCAGTAAATTTCCGTTTCGGAGCCGTAGTCGGCTTGAAATTTTCTTACGGTTTCTAACGTGTAGCTTGGGTGCGGCTTTTTCAATTCGTAATCACTTAGCTGAAAATTCATATAGTCGGTAATTGCGAGAGCTATCATAGCCGCTCTGTCCTGGTCACTTGCTTTAGGAAAGAAAACTTTCAGGGGTGAGCGTTTTGCGGGGATAAAAACAATTTTTTCGGCGCCGATATTCTCGGCAGCAACAGCAGCGACAGCGGTATGGCCGAGATGAATCGGGTCGAATGTACCACCGAACAAAACTATTTTTCTTTTAGTCATAAAACATTTAACAAGTAAATTGCGCGTTGTTGAGAAAAAAAATTATAAAAAATCAAAAAAATTTTTCATCTTCTTCTACAAGTAATAAACATCAAAAGCTTTCAAAAAGCAAGTCAACATTTGTTTGATTTTAATATTTAACAACACTTTTAAAATGGACACTATAACAAATAAAATACCTTTTCATCCTCAATCAGATGCTCCTAAAACGGCCTATAAGCTTAATAAAACGCCTTTTATACAAGTAAGTAGAACAATTGATTTATTCGTTTGAAGAAAAAAATTCTTTAAAAGTGATAGTGATTTGAAAAATTTAATCGCGATAAAACAAAAATAAGTGTTTTATAAAGTTTAATTATGAACGTTATGAAACGGTGTGTAAGAGTCTGATAACAGAAATTTTATGAAGTATTTTTTTACTTTTGGACGATAAAAAATGTATAAAGAGAAAATGTGTTAGAGTTAGTGACATTTTTGTTATGGTAAAAAACTAAGTAAGTGTCGAAAGGAGAAATGATGGCTAAAAAGAAAGCTAAAAAGAAAGCAGCAAAGAAGAAAAAAGCCAAGAAGAAAAAATAGCGTAACATTTGAACTCGCATTTAAGTACTGCGAGAAGTTATGCAAAAATGGAAGGCTCCTTTGGTATAATGGAGCCTTCCATTTTTTTGTGTGGATAAAACCAGCTTACGATATTACATCCGACAGTGTAATTATTCGGGGGGTGGCCAGACAGATGGAATTCTTAAAAGCGGTCTCTAACTTTTTATACTGCTTTAAGTAATTGTTGACATTGAGACGAATTTTCGTAATCTTAGCTGCCTGTTTGCAAAGAAAAGAATAATATGGATAGTTTCGACTACAAAAACGGCCGTTTGTTTGCTGAAAATGTCGATGTTCGTGAAATAATCGCTGAAGTTGGCACGCCTGTCTATATCTACAGCAAAGTTACCTTTGTCGACCATCTGCAAAAGGTTCAAAAGGCCTATAGTGCTCTTGATAACGCAATTTGCTATTCTGTCAAGGCCTGTAGTAATATAAATATTCTAAAATTCCTGGCTGAAACGGGCAGCGGGTTTGACATTGTCAGCGGCGGTGAGTTATATCGCGTTCTGCAGGCCGGCGGCGACGCATCAAAGGTTGTTTATGCCGGCGTGGGCAAAACCGACCCTGAAATTATCGAAGCATTAAAAGCCGGCATTGGTTATTTTAATATCGAATCAGAAGCCGAACTGGAAAATCTGATTCTGCTTGCAAAACAACAAGGCAAACGACCTAAAGCGGCCCTGCGTGTCAATCCCGATGTTGACCCTAAAACACACACTTATACCACTACCGGAAAAAAGGAAACCAAATTCGGCGTTGACATCGAGCGGGCGCGAAGAGTTTTTGCCGAATATGGTAGTAACGAAGCTGTCAGGCTATGCGCGATTCATATCCATCTGGGTTCGGCTGGACAGACCGTTGAACCTTATGTTGAGGCGATTGAAAAGGTATTGGTTCTAATCCGGCAACTTCGCGAGGATGGATTCACAATTGAAGCAGTTGATATCGGCGGCGGATATGGGGCCGATTATATAACTGCTGCTTCACCGATTGCTGCTGATTACGCATCGGCTATAGTGCCGTTATTAAAGGGTAAGAATTTGAAACTTATCCTTGAGCCGGGAGCAAGCATTGCAGCCAACGCAGCGATTTTAGTGACACGGGTTTTATATCTTAAAACCGGAGGCAGGAAAAATTTCGTTATAGTTGATGCAGGAATGAACGACCTGATTCGTCCACCGCTGTATGATGGTTTCCATTTCATCTGGCCGACAGAAGTAAATGAAAAATTTGTTCCCAGTCGACGTGACAAGGACCTGCAAATAAACGATACCAAAGTTGTCGATGTGGTTGGGCCGATTTGCGAAAGTGCTGATTTTTTTGCGAAGGGCAGGGCTTTGCCGCCCGTAAAAAGAGGCGATTTGCTGTCTATCTTTACCGCAGGAGCATACGGCTATACTATGAGCAGCAATTATAATGCTCGTTGTTTACTGCCGGAAGTGCTTGTAGACGGCGATAAATTTTCCTGTATCAGAAAACGCCAAACCTACGAAGACCTGATAGCACCGGAAAAATAAGCCATAAGCATTTTGCCGTTTGTATTCGATTCAGACACATTATTAAAGCACAAGTAATTCTCGTCAGCGTGCAAGCGCCCCCATCGGGTCCCATGGCGGCAGGATAATCGGCTCAAGTTCGAGGGCTTTCTTTAATTCGTCGGTCAAATAACTCTTGCGGGCGGCTATCTCGAACACAAACTCACCGAACCAGGAGTCATTCATAATAAAGAAGCCCTTTTTGCCGACCTCATCGCCCCAACTATTCTCCACGCGCCAGCGACGCGGTCGGTCATCAAGTACATCTACGCCGGTAAATAACATAGCGTGGGTCATTTGGCTCTGATGATATATGAGCCTGTCGGCTTTATCGAGAGTGAAACGGGTACTATAGATACCTTCATAGTCAAAGAGACGGCTGTCCCAAAGCCCAAGTTCTTTGGAACTCTGTTTTCCTGTATCGCAACCAAACCACACCGGCACGTCATCGAACAGAGTTTGCATAGCGATATCTTTCATCAGCTCAATATCAACATTCAAATATCTAATTGGTTCGCCGCCGACAACATTGCCCAGATAAGCAACAGTGAAGGTGCGGCCGAACGGACTGCTCGGACGCGGGTCATTTACCAGGCAGACATATTCGTCCAGGTCCAGCGCTACATACTTTTTGGCGAATTCCTGCGGAGTCAAACGGCCTTCGCGGTGAAACTTGTTGTCCTTATCACGCCACTGCCAGTCGAAACTCTCAGGGGGCGAGCCCATATGAATACAAAGGATGCGGTATATGACGATAAGTGTCTCCTGCTTAGCCTCTCTTAAATCTTCAAGAGAAGCCCCTTTCTTATGCAGGTCGCGCAGATGCTTGGCGCCCTCACGCAACTTGTTTTGAAGAATGTTATTCATTGTTCGGCTGTCAGAAGAGCTTTGACTTTCCGGCATAACGCTCTTTGGTACAAGGCCATATTTTCTGACAAGGCTGGCGAACATATTCCACTGCCCGCCATCACCGAGAACGTTGTCTAATAAAAAATCAACGATGCGGTCGCCGTTGGGACGCTCAGCGGTATCGATGATTGCCTCCAGAAAATAGTTGGCTCGCTCGATTTTGTCCCAGAAGAAAAGATAGCTCTGGCTGAACTCGAAGTCCTTTATATTCATTTTCTTCATAGCACCGACACGTAAGAGATTGGTCCCTGCAAAGAGCCAGCAGCGACCCGAGCGTTTCTGATTGGTTGCCGACCAGTCATCAAGTTTGTTGGAAAAAGAGTCATCAATATCGGTAACAATTGCCCGATCAAGGGCGAGTTCATCAATTTTGGTTACCGTTACGGCATTTTGCATATACCGGTTATGTGGTTTGCTGTTGAAAGAGGTCTGCATAGCCTCTATGTGTTGAGGCTGCAAGACCTCGGCGGTTTCACTCAGGACGGGTATTAGATTTGCTAATACTTTGTCCTGAGACTGAGCAGTACTGCCAATACCCGATAATATTATCAGTACCAGCAATCCGTTGAATAAATGTAAACGTTTCATTTTTCTCTCCATTACAAAGTTACAAGTGTGCCAGTACAGTTACAAGTGCGCCAGTACAGTTACAATTGCGACAGTACAGTTATAAGTTCGACAGTACAATTTAGAAGTTTCGCTCAACGAAGCTTGTGTCTATCTTGCTTTTAACGAAAAGATTGTGCGATAGAATATCAAGGCAGGCTGGAATTGTGGTTTTAGTCGGTTCTATAACAAATTCTCTTAATGCCCTTTTCATAGTAGCGATAGCTTCTTCTCTTGAGGGTTGATAGACGATAAGTTTTGCAATCATCGAATCGTATTTTGGCGAAACTGTCCAGCCCTGGTAAACGTGAGTATCAACCCTTACTCCCGGCCCGCCGGGTGGAATATATCTTGTAATTTTGCCCGGAGAAGGAGCAAAATTATTTTCCGGGTCTTCGGCATTGATTCTGCACTCCATTGCCACGCCGGTATGCTTTATATCCCTCTGGCTTAATTCAATGTTTTCGCCGGCTGCTATCTTGAGCTGCATCTTTATCAAATCATAGCCTGTGACCATTTCAGTAACGGGATGCTCGACCTGAATTCGTGTATTAGCTTCAATAAAATAAAACTTTTTGTCCTTATCCAGGAGAAATTCAACTGTTGCTGCGTTGACATATTTGGCCTGTTTTATAATCCTCAAAGCCGCTTCACAAAGTTTTTCCCTGGTGCGTTCTTTTAACACCGGGCAGGGCGATTCTTCAATCATCTTCTGGTGTCTTCGTTGAATTGTGCAGTCTCTTTCGTAGAAGTGTAGTGCATTTCCGGCCTTATCGGCCATTACCTGTACTTCCACGTGCCGGGGTTCGCCTATAAACTTTTCCAGATAAACTGTTGGGTCTCCGAAAGCAGCTTCAGCTTCCGACCTGGCGGCATTAAAAGACTGTCGAAAGCTGATGTCGTTATGAGCAACCCTCATTCCTCGACCGCCACCACCGGCAGATGCCTTTATCATCACAGGATAGCCGATTTTGTTTGCAAGTTTGAGGGCTTCTGACTCGCTTTCGATTGCGCCTTCGGAGCCCGGCACTACCAAAACCTCAGCTTTTTGAGCTAATTTGCGGGCCTGTATCTTGTCGCCGAGTAGTCGCATTGCCTCTACGGGCGGCCCGATAAAAGTTATCCCGCAGTCCTGGCAAATTTGGGCGAAATTGATGTTTTCGGCTAAAAAGCCGTAGCCGGGGTGGATTGCTCCGACGTCTGTGATTTCAGCAGTACTTATAATGCGCGGGATGTTGAGATAGCTATCGGCGGGGTTGGCAGGGCCAATACAAACGGCCTCGTCGGCAAATTGAAGGTATGGGGCGTCTTTGTCAGCCTCTGAATAAACGACTACCGTCTCAATACCGAGTTCGTGACAGGCCCGTATTATACGGAGGGCGATTTCACCTCGGTTTGCTATTAGTATTCTTGAAAACATATTCTGTTATTTCGTATCTCGCGAAAAATATCTGTTATCTCACTTTATGGTTAAGGTTTTTAGTCTGGTTTTACTTTGAAAAGTACCTGGCCGTATTCGACGGCCTGGCCGTTAGTTACGAGTATTTCGGCGATTTTTCCACTGACATCTGCTTTAATTTCATTCATTACCTTCATTGCTTCAATTATACAAACAACTGTCTGGGGGGTAACATCGGAGTCGATTTCAACACAAGGTTCGGAATCGGGGCTTGAAGCTGCATAGAAAGTGCCGACCATAGGTGATTTAATTTCCAGTAAACCAGCGTTTTTTTGCAATTCTTCGGGGGTTTTCTGAGCGGCTGAAGTTTGTGCTGCATCGGTGGTTGAAGGAGCAGGGTGGGTGGTCGGGACCATCATTGGAACAACGGCTGTGTGGTTCTGAGTGGGTTGGGGCTGGGAACGCTTTAGAAAAATTTTGTCGTCGTCGTGCTTAATTTCAATTTCAACAAGGTCGTTTTGCTTCATAATGTCAATAAGCTGTTTTATTTTTTCCAAGTCGTTGTCTTTTTGAGTCATAGCCTTACCCTTTCGAAATAAAAGGTATTCCTGATTTTGAGTTTCAGGAATTAAGTTCAGTAATTATAAATACTAACGGCTGTTATGTAAATAAATTTCGGTGATTCTAATCGCGGGCAAAGTTGCGGCTGGGTGGCAGGTTTTTCGCGGCCGACAGTGGATAGGGTATATTGTCTGACAAAGTATTTTTGTGACTGCTCTGTGGATAATGTTAATATGGTCTATGAAAGGAGGGGGAGGCATGGGAAAAATGGCAGCAGGAGAATAAGCAGGCCTAATAAGAAGATAAGTGAGGTCGGAAATACAATAAGCAGAGCTAATATTAAGTGGTTATAAGAGGCTTGATTTTGGGTTAAAAATGGGGGTGGGGTAGAAAAAAAAGACGAAAAATTGAAAAAAAAGTTACAAAATGACAAAGAAAAAAGGAAAAAAAGAGGAAACGTAAGAAAAATTGAAAAAAAAGTTACAAAACGATTCGTTTTATTGTGTGTTTTTTGTAAAAATTGCACGGTGTTTTCAATTCGGGCATCGGTGTTAAAAGTAGCTGACTTTTTTGTAGGCCAAAATTTACCTTTCAAAATAAGGTTTGTTAAAATGTTAAAATAGGTAGTTTGGGAAAGAAAAAAAGACGTTTATTTTTTGAAACACGAAGGGCACGAAGGCCACGAAGAAAGGATAAAAATTAGCCACAGATTTCACTGATTACCCGGATTTTTGTGAAAGGAAAAAACATAGATTTTAGTCAGCTTTGGTGTTCCGCCTTCGCTGATGCTTCGGCGGACAGGTCTCGGCACGGGCGGCTGTCAAAGTGAACTTTTTCGCCGGCTGTGCCTTCAAACACTGTTTCATTAAGACATATGCAACTTTATTTAAAGCTGACTCATTTTATATTATTTTAAACACGAAGGACACGAAACCCACGAAGAAAATACAGAATAATTATGGGGAAAAAGAGTTGTATTTTTGTCTGGAAAGCAGGTAGAATATTTAAGCAAGCAAAGCTTGCAGTTCGTAGTTGGTTGTTGGGAGTGCGAAGTCAGTGATAGAAACGGTTGCGTATATTGTGACGTGAACAACGCGCGGGGCGTTAAGTGACCCCCAGCACGCGGTCTGAGGGCTATATCAACGGCGTAAGCAAATTGGGGGAAAATAAAAGATAAGGCAGGCCTTCGATTACACTCAGAATAAACTCACCTTGGTCCTTCGGAATTGATAAGGAAAGCTCTGGCAAAGGCGGGGCATCGTTATTATAATTGATATGCAATGGGAAAAGATGTACTATGTCAAAGCAGTAGAAGATGGTTTTATCCCCGGTAAAACATTCATCGTTATTATCGGGTCAGAAGTAACAGGTAAGATACAGCCATGCGACTATATTTAATCAATCCGTCAAATCCGCTGGTGAGCATTGTGAACGTCAAGGAGAGCCGCTGGAACCGTTACCGCGTTTGGAAGCCGCTGAGCCTTATGGTCCTTGCGGGAATGACACCGCCGGAGTGGGAAATCACGATTTTAGATGAGAACCTCGGCGTTCCGGACTATTCGGCGATGCCTCGGCCGGACCTGGTGGGTATTACCGCTTTCACATCGCAGGCGAACCGCGCCTATGAGGCGGCCGCTCAATTCCGTAATATGGGAGTACCGGTGGTCATGGGGGGCATTCATGCAACTATGTGCATTGATGAGGTCATGGAGTATGCGGATTCAGTAGTCACAAGGGAAGCCGAGAGTATCTGGCCACAGGTCCTGGAAGATGCCCGACATGGCAGACTGAAACGCCGGTATGACGGAGGGCTTGCAGAAATAAACGAGGTACCGTT
>Ga0272442_10007076_pt1 | contig 14591 bp, 7 predicted proteins | sample SSMForm2O_FD_200262 | JGI IMG/M metagenome (GOLD analysis project Ga0272442, IMG submission 200262) | Marine sediment archaeal communities from Little Sippewissett salt marsh, Falmouth, MA, United States - SSM-Form-2O | ecosystem: Environmental > Aquatic > Marine > Wetlands > Sediment ...
ATGAGACCACGATTGGTGAAATTTGGAGTTGTATTGTTACTCCTAATAATAGTATTATTGATGATCAAAATGTTGAGTCTAACTCTCTTCAAATAGTTGGTTATGGAGGAGGTAGTTAAATATGTGGGAGAAAAATTGTAAAAAAATTGCGATTCTAATCGCATTAAGCTTTATGCTGGTTAATACAATTATAATTATCCCATCTGAGAAGGTTTCAGCAGGATCATACGATGGAGAAGATCTTGCCTTAGCAATTTTAGCAAATTCATCATGGCTTATTGACTCATCATATTATGATACAGATGAATATGGAACAAGGCAATCAATTGTTCTTGAGCAAAAAGGAACAATGTATCCAACTAATGGAAACACCTTTGCATTATTTAGTACAGGAATCGCAGGAGTAGATATTATTACATCAAATGAAGATGAACCAGGAAGCGAAAGAGGAGAATGGTTTGATGGAGGGCAACAGGGTTATCCAAGAGATGAGGTTTCTTTAGAAATGGATCTAGAAGTACCACCATTTATGCATTATTTATATTATGACCTTCAATTTTTTAGTGCCGAATATCCTGAATATGTAGGTACACAATATAACGACAAACTTACAGTTACTGTCGAGTCTCCCTCAGAAGGAACTTCATATTATGTATTTGACATTAACAGTGGGTTCTTCCTTTTAGACTCAAATGGAATACCTAACACCGGATTTGATATATTTGCACGAAGTGGAAATAGTGGTGGAGTTGACTGGGTTGACACATATCAACGTATCCCAGGTGCAGATGCTGGCGCATCTGACTTAATCCAAATGGGAGGTCTTGATCATCCTGTTTCACCAGGTGAACAAATAACTGTCACTATTAATCTTAGAGATGTTGGTGATAATCAATTTGATAGTGGAGCCTTTATTGATAACATGAAATTTACAGGATATGCCAAAACAGAGATTCTTGCTAGAAAAACTGTAGAAGATTTAAACGGTGCACCATTTGAAGTAAATGATGAGATAAAATATAGAGTTAGTATAAGTAATACCGGAGATGCAAATCAAGACGATAATCCTGGTAATGAATTTGAAGATACCATACCCAATGATCTTACGTATGTAGCTGACTCAGCAACCGCAACATCTGGAACAATAAATTACGAAGCAGGAGAAAATAAAATAACATGGGACGGTGGAGTTCCTGCAGAAAGTAGTGTAATCCTTGAATTCTATGCTACAATTAATTCAGGATTAAGCAATGGAACAATTATTTCAAACCAAGGTACTGTTTTTTGGGATAGTAATGAAGATGGAAACAATGATGCTACTGAGTTAACAGATGATCCTTATGTAGATGATGGTATAGATCAAGATAACGATAGTGAAACAGATGATGATGATCCTACAAACTTAACTGTCACACAATTTGAATACCCTGATTTTTTAACTGAAGATTTTTCAGATGATGCATCAGGTGGAAAAGCTACAGAGGGATATTATGGTAGACAATGGTTTGAAACAAGTGAAGATGGGATTGCTGGAACTAGCTACGAGGTTGTATCAGGTTATTATTATAATACGCCAAAATCTTTCAAAACAAAAATTAGACAATCTGGTAGCCCGCAGTATTGGAACTATAATTTCGAAGAGCTTGATGGCGATATGATAAGCTGGGAGGTATGGTTTGCTTGTGGAGACACAAGCGAAGATGCAAACCTATTTTTAGATTTTGAAAATAATCTAGGACAGGATATTGCAAAAATAAAAATGGAATATATAGAAGAGGATGTAGAAGATACACCTATAAACTGGTATTTAGAGCTTTCATATTGGGATCCGGCACTTAATGATTATAAAAACTTAAGTTCTGATTTTGCAGGAGGTTACCTGAGAAACGATTGGTATAACTTAAAAATCGAGAAGTATGGTGATAATTATATCAATTACAGTTTATACCGCTCAGGCGCTGGTCTTGTTGATTCAGATACTGGCCAAAAGCTAACTTCAGAATTTGCCAATTTCGAACAGCTTAAGCTTTATAGTACAAAAAACCCAATAGTATGTCCAATGTTCTTCTGGGATGAACATATTATCGGATTGAGCTAAAGAAATTAATATTCTTCTCTAATTTCACTAAAACCCACAATATTATATTCTTTTTCTATTGAGTTACTAATCTTACCATAGTTATTAATTAACTCGTTATTATAATCTTCAATTGTTTGATTAAGCAGATCATTTAAATCTGAAACATTACCAGAAAAGCCGGCAGAACCATCTATTAAAGTCAGATTCTCTGCCAAATACAAAATACATGTACTTGCATTAATTCTAAGCTGACAAAGATTTCCTGCAGATTTTGCTAAATCAATATAAAGATTTACTAAATTAGAAAAATCTTGGCTGTAAGTAAGTGTTACTTCAAATTGGTCTTGTGCAACACCAAAATTGCTAAAACCAAGAGTAAAAGATTCAATTGCTAATGAGCAATTATCAAATGTGCTATTTTTATAAGCATTCAGGGTTTCATTGTCTGTTAAAACCAAAGCAGATGAGTACCACAAATAAGCAAGATCATAATGATAGTTTCCCTCAGATCGAGATTCTCTTGCCCTATCTAAATATCCGAGTGAAGATAGCAATCTTGTAGTAAAATTGGTATTTTGTTGTTCAATAGATTCTATTTCAATTTTATGTTTTTCTCCTTCATCTGTTCGAGCGATAAGATCCGCTGCAAAAAATGTAATTATACTTACTCCAACCATTACTGCTAAAAGCATAATAAACATATTTCTATCAAATTCCCTTCCCATATTTATCACCTTATTTTAATTAACAAAATCTTTTTTCTCTCCCAATCCACATATTCAATATCTTTTCACTATCTTATATAAATTATTCGTGTGAATTTTTCAAATTGTAATTATGTTTTTATGGGAAAAGGTTAAAAGAGGATTTTATTTTACCCATTTTTAAAATTAATTATTTGCCCTGGTAGTGTAGTGGCCTATCATCCTAGCCTGTCGAGCTAGGGACTCGGATTCAAATTCCGGCCGGGGCGTTATTTTATTTTTTTTGTAATTTTTTCACAATAAATATTTATATAAATAACAATAGACATTATAATGGGAAGGGTGGTGAAAATGAAACTTACACTAATATTTTTAATATTTATAAGTTTAATTTTTTGCACATTTAATATAACAACCGTAGATATTTGTCAAGCAGCAGAAATAACCGTTGGAGATGGTGAAGAATACGATTATTCTAGTATCCAAGAAGCAATAAGTAACACTAATAACAGCGATACAATAAGAGTTTATGGTGGACCTTATTCTGAAAATTTAGTAATTGATAAAGAAATAACTCTTATTGGACAGGGATCAACTACAATAGATGGAGTAAGTAGTTACGAACATACAATAACAATTAACGCAGAAAACGTCGGAATCTCAGGATTTACTATAAAAAATACAGCAGGTACTTCTCAAGATAAATCTTGTATTGTTCTAACTTATTCATCTGGAGGATGCACGATCAGTAACAATAATATAAAAGACGGAGGAAACGGAATCTATGTTGTTACTTCAACAAACAATATAATAAATGGAAATACAATTGAAGACCAAGCTCGCAATGGTATCTCTTTTACTACAAATGCAAATACAAATCAAATATACTCAAATACAATAAGAGATAACGGTGGCCATGGATTAAAATTATACGTTTCATCAGATAACACATTTTACGATAATGTAATTTCAAATCATATACAAAATGGAGTAAATCTAGCTTTATCATGTAGTAACAATATTTTTTATAGAAATGATTTTTCAGAGAATGAAGGAAACGCAATTGATGAAGGTTCGAATACCTGGTATCAAGGAAATCAAGGAAATACCTGGGATGATTATAATGATTATGATGACGACGAAGATGGAATAGGAGATAACCCTTACACAACTGGTGGAGTAAATGACTTATATCCATTAGGAGTTTTTAAAAACAAACCTGAGGCTTTTATTGATTCCATTTCACCAAATCCAGCTTTTGAAGATCAAACTGTTTATTTCAACGGGCATTCAACTGGAGAAGGCTTTATTATTGAATGGCAATGGAGAGCAGGAGATAATACAATTGGCTATTCAGAAGATTTGGAATATTCAAGCTTACCTGTAGGAATTTACACAGTAAGTTTCAGAGTGAAAAACGAAGAAGATAAATGGTCTGATTGGAAATTTTATACTGAAAGCCTTGAGATAAGATCATCAGGAGGTGGAGAACCAAATCAAGAACCAGAAGCAACCATTTCTGATATTACTCCCAATCCTGCAATATTTGGTGAAACAGTTGTTTTTTCAGGTATTGGAATAGATCCTGATGCAGATGGATCAATTACTGAATATTATTGGAGTTCAAGTAGAGATGGATTTTTAAGCGATAATCCCTCATTTTCAAGAGCAGATCTATCTGTTGGAGAACATATGATCTACTTCAAAGCAAAAGACAATGCAGGTGCCTGGTCTTCACTTAAGTCAAGAACACTTACAATAACAGTTAATACGTCGATTGATAACGATGACCCTACAGCAGATTCAGGCGGTCCATATGCAAGTTATCTTAACAATTCAATAACATTTAATGGAGATGACAGCTATGATAGTGATGGATCAATTGTATCATATTCTTGGGATTTTGGAGATGGAAATACTAGTACAGGAGAAATGACAACTCATACATACGGTCGGATTGGAGAGTTTATTGTTGTCTTAACTGTTACAGACAACTATGGATTTACAGACACTGATGTTACCTCTGCAACAATACTTTTAGATCCAGATTCACAAAACGGTGAAACTCCTGATAACAACGGAAATGGAAGTAGTAATGGTGACGATAAATGGGTAATACCTGGTTTTGAAGCATTTCTATTTATAATTGCTTTGATAACTATAGTTATAATTAGTAAAAAATGGAAGAAAAATTAGGCGTACCCGCCGATTTTTAAGCTTGGATCACCCAGTAACACCCATTCATCTACTGTTTTACGGTCAAGTTTCCCACTGTCACTACCACCGTTATCATTAATACCAAAAACTTGTATATACTCATTTATTGCCTGACTATGAGCAAATCCAACGGTAGTATTTTCTTGATTAGCAACTATCTCAAAGAACTTAATATTTATCCAACCCTCAAGATAATCTGCTGCTTCCTCTGCGACACCACCATAACCTATACCGGTATTACCAATTGTTGCTATAGCACCACCATTTTTTACACTTAAAAGTCTCCAACCCCAGCATTCCTTAACCCAATCATTTAACCAAAAACTTCCATTATTATGAGGTGGCCTTCCTTTGAAATAGTTTGCTCCCTCCCTTTTAAGTCCATCGACAATATTTAAAGGTGTTACATTAAACTGACTGTTATGACATCCTCCTACAACAACAATAGGAAGACGCTTGCCGTTAAAAAGAAATGGCATTTGAAAAACATTTAAACCATCAACAAAATAACTATTATCTTCCGGGTAGTGCGTACCCCAATCACTTGGGTTACCATGACCTTCAAAATGAACAAAAGCTGCTCCAAATCTAAAAGGTCTAATAACATTTCGTGGGTTTCTAAAAGTAAGATAAGAGGTGTATAATTTTTGTATTCTAAATCCTGCTTGTTCCATAAGATCAGTTGATGCATCTGCCACCATTTCCCCCTCATAATAATCCGAACCACCAAACTCAGGGGCAGAATCCCCTGCGACTGCTATCATCTTATTTGACCAAAAACTATAATGTTTAACAGTTTCATAAGTAATTATTTTATCAACAACAGTTTTAACTTCTTTTTTTGACCTACAAGCAAGTCTTCCAACTGAAACATCAGGAACACCATCAATAATATCTTCACTATAAACGCCTATCCATTCAGCAAAAACATCGTTTTCATTTGAATCCCAGCTGCTAAAGTTGTTTTCTCCATCATAAATATCTGCAAAGTACAAATCACTAAGATACCCTGTTTCCCAGTCATCATCTAAATTCGTACGTCGTACGGGAACATACCACTCTCTTTGTATACCTTTCATTCCACCAACAAGTAAAACGTATGTTATATTGTGTGTATCTAAGGCATCTTTGATAAAATACTTTACTTTTTCTGCTTCATCACGACCAGTATACTCGTCAAATATCTCTTCAGTTGTTTTAAGATAAGTACTAACCCCTACATCATTTTTATGATCAATTAAAGGTTGAAGTAATGATTTAAACTCTTCAGGAGCGATAATTACCATGTCATATTCTTCTAAATAAGTAGTTTCAATAAGCAATTTTTCATAATTTATTGTAATTTCTGCATCGGAAGCTTTTAGCAATATATCATCAGCAGGTTTGTATCTTATAGGATATAAATGAACTGAAACAGTAATTCCATTAATACCACGGGTTACTGAATAATCATACCAAGTAGTTGGATAAGGTTCAGAGCTAGAATATACATCTACATCAAATACAGGTTGTTCATCAAAATCAACAGTTTTTTCTATTGAAATTTTTGGGATAGGTTTTGGTGAAGGCTTAATTTTATTTTCAATTTTTTCTTCTGTAAAACCCGAAAATGTACATTTTATATCAATTATCTTAGTTCTATGTGGAAAGGTAAATTGTTTAACAACTTGAGGAAGAACTGGCTTGCCTGTTTTTAAAAGAAAAGAATCTGACTCTTCAAGGTTTACAGATAAAAATTCTCCACTAGTATAAATACTTGATTCAGAAAAATAAACCTTTGAACTATTTGATAGTATCTCAAAGGCTTGATTGCTGACTTCTCCATCTGCCAAAACATTAAAACCTGTGAAAATTAACAGACAGATTGTAAGTACCGGTAGTATTTTTACATTCATATTTATCAATAAACCCCCAAAGTAAATATTAACTTATATATAAATAACAGTAATAATAATATATAAAGCTTTTTATACAAGCCTTATCTTTTAAGAAAAAAAAGAAAAAAAGAGAGGTTTTATAGCATTTTTTGTAGCATACGTTCAATCATTGGTAATGCTAGAAATTTTTGTAAAAACGGTAGTTTTTCAAAGAGTTTAAACTGATATGTTTTTGCCTTTGGTAGATTAATTTTAAATGTTGACCACTCGCTTTCTGCCCCTGATTCATCTCTTGCTTTTGCTCTTACATTGAATACTGCTGCTTCTGTCCATCTGTGTGTGAACATTTTTGTTGTTCCAGAATCTACAAGTTCGCTCCACTCGTAGTCGCTGTTGTCATCCCAATCTACACAATACTTTATCTTTTCTCCAGTTAATTCGCTAGATGTTACATAAAAATCGTAATCAACATCTTTTTCTCCACTACGTGGTCCAGTGATTGTTGGTTTCTCAGGGCCATAACCTAAATTTAATGTCAATGTTTCTTCTTTTCTGTTTCCTGCAATATCCTCAATTAACAAGTATACCATATGTGAGCCGCCTTGACTTATTGTAAAAGAGCCTGAATAATCTTCCCATGCAGATGAATCAACTCTATATTTAACAAGACTAATACCCGAATCTGCATCGCTTGCATCTAAAGTAATTGTTACAGGAGGAATATAAACTCCGTTTTCTATTTCTCCTTGGATTTCATAGGATACTGTTGGATTTGTTTCATCTATTTTTAATGTTGCAGTCTTTGGTGTTTCTTCGTTTCCCCTTACATCAACAGAGTAGAACTCAATTGTGTGTACGCCTTGGCCTCTAATTGTTATTTGTTTTGTAAACTCAAGGTCGCCATAGATATAAACCGGGGCTTTTTCTACTCCATCTACCGTGTAACATAATCTTGACAAACCAGACCAATCTGTTGCATAAAGCTCAACATATACATCACCAGCATACCATTCTTTATCGTCCTGATCAATACCGCCAATATTTGCTACTGTTTCAGGTGGCACTGTTTTATCAATTTTTACTGGTATTTCTTTGATGGTTGTTTCTCCATCATCATCTGTTAAAGTAAACGTTACAGTATATACTTTGTCATATTGTGGAAATGTATGTTTTATATGACTTTGATCAGATGTAGTTCCATCTCCAAAATCCCAGTGATAAGCTGTTATATATCCATCTGGATCATATGAAAGTCGTCCTTCGAAGTTGATTTCTAAATCATCTCCTCCATAGTATTCAGGGCTTACTACTGGAACCGGTGGCCATGAGTTTTTTACTTTTACTAGTCGTGTTATTGTATGATGCATTCCCCATTCATTCCATACTTCAAGTGTTACTTCATATTCTCCTTCTGTGTCGTATGTAAACTTTGGATTTCTTACTTCTGAATCTATATTTCCATCACCATCTAGATCCCATTCACGTTGTACAACCGGGCCAGTTGATTGATCAATAAATTCACTCATTTCATTGGTTTTTAGGTACATCTCACCCGTTGCTAGTGATCTGTATGCAAAATCAGCATAAACATACTCTATAACTGGTCCAGGTCCACCTGGTCCTTCTGGTGGATCTTCAGGGTCTTCAAACGGCCATTCAAAAGTAGTTACCCAGCTAACATCACGATCGGCTACTCTTAAACATCCATATGCTACATTACTAAAGCCATTGTAACCAAAACCTGTACCCCAGCTGTTTTTCAAAATCCAATATCCACCGTTTAAAACAGTATCATCATCAACCCATCCACAAAGTACTTGTGCATGGTTTGTTGTTCCTTGTTCTGTTCCTTCATATACATCCGTTGGACTATGATGACTATTCCAGAAGCTTGACCATCCGCCTGATGCATAAATATCAACAACGATAGGCCCATAATCATAAATCCAGTTTTTTAGAAGTAACCAGTCGTCAGGATCTGATGGGTTTGTTTGGGTAACACCTATCTGATCGATTTGGAAAAGCTTGTTATCTATTGCTATCGGATCTGTGAAATAATCCCAATCAGCACATTTGTCTGAACAAGGTATCCAGTCAACAGCTTGATAAGGCATACATGTTTCGATAGTGCAACCGTTAATACCATTTCCTGTTGATCCTGGAGATGTCGACTTGATACATTGAAGAGCTTCTGACATCCATCCACCGTTACAGCCTCCAGCCGCACCCAGACAGGATAAAACATATTGCTCTGATAAATCAATATCTGTATCTGGGTCATGAGACGCAAGATTTATTGCTGCCTCCATTGCTCCCAGTGCTCCAAATGCCCAACAAGAACCGCAATTTCCTTGATTTTTTGCAGGTGTTGTCCAATCACCACCAAAATCCAGCCAACTAAAAGAAGAAGGTAAATCATCCAAACTCATAGTCATAGTAGGTGCCGGATCTGTTGCCATCATATCGAGTACTTCTTGCGATTTAGGTGGCATCGTTGTCATCACAGCATATTTACCATCAATAAGGGTACATTCACATGTACTACCATCAGGTCTTGTGTAAGTGACGATTTCTTCACATCCACAATCATTTTTGTTCGTTTTAACGAGCTCACCAGTTGTTGCTACCGAAAAAGCACTTGCTAAAAATACTACTAAAATTAGTACTACCCAAGTTTTTCTCATATTCTACCTCCACAACTAATTAACAATGGTTAACATCGAGATAGAATACAACAATATAAAGTTTTTGAATATACTATATCCATTCTCTAAAAAAGCTTAAAAAAAATTATAAAAGTTTTATAAACGGTTCATAGAACTCCTTGTTCCTTTGTAATAAGTCTAAAAGATTAAATCTATAAATTTTGTTTTTTGGAACAGATATTGCAATAGGGTCTGACCATTCACTTTCTTCACCGTATTGATCTTCTGCTTTAACTTTGATTTGATAGTTTCCCTGTGAATCCCATCTATGAGATGCAGATCCAGTTTCTCCTGATTCTACATACTGGCTATAACTAGTTTTACCATCACCCCAGTCAAATAAATATCTAACATTATGCCCATCAGGATCAGTAGAAACAGCAGTATAAGTATTGGCATTTTTTACATTAACATTTGTTTTACCTTCTGGAGGATTTGGTTTTGCGGGTGCATTGTTTGTAATAGTGATATCAGTTGATTCCGACCAGCTGCTTTCATAACCGTATTTATCCCTGCATTTTACCCTTATTTCGTAGTCTCCCTTTGATGTATAAATCTTTTCAACAGATGCTGTTTCTGCAGATGTGATAAAATCTGTTGCAGTTGTTGTCCCGTCACCCCAGTCAAAGATATAACGTATTTTGTTTTGATCAGGATCTGTTGAGCTTGTTTCAAATGTTCCTGTTTGCCCGACAGAAAGTTCATCTGGCCCAACTGGTTTTGCGGGTGTATCCGGAGGATTTGACTGTACACTATAAGTTGTAGATATGAGATCCATTTCAAAATTATTAATAAAATAACTGTATCCAAGCTCAAGGTTTTCAATGTCACATTTTACAATATTTCCCATAGCTGGTGCATAGTATATATTGTTTTTATCGCCAAAGTTTTGTGTTAGTTTTAAGGCATCATACTCTTTGTTTCCAATGCTTAAAATATCCCATTTTTCACATGTAATCAGATGATCAGATATATATGAATAGATATATGCTGGATCTGGGGCTAGACTTACATCCATATATCCTTCTAAAAGAACAAACGGAGTTATCCAATCATCTTGTACATTCATTGGAAAAGCTAATGGAGTATAGTTTGTAAACTGATAATTTTGATTGTAAAAATTTAGTTTAATTGAAAGAGAAAAGGGAATATCAACAATTTTATCTATAAAACCTACAATTGTTGCCTCTGATTCATTAACTCCTAAAGAAATTTTACTTATATTTACAAAACCATTCATTTTAGTTTTAATAAGGCTTCCAGACAATGTAATAATATCTGTGTTAATGCTACCGCTGCCGGTAACATATCCTTCTGGCACAGTTATATCAAGTTTATATACATCATCAAGAACCTCTGCTACTTCAAATTTTAAGTTTTTAATATTTAAATTAAAGCTTAGAATATTACCTTGTTTAACATTTATTTTTGCATCATAAGTCCATGCGTCACCAATATTCCATACAGGAATCTCTGCATCGTTTTCCTCAAAATAATTCAAAGAAAAAAAAGTATTATCATCTATATTTGTAACCGTCATTGCATTTACACTTATTGTAAAAAAAATAAATGCTACTAAAAAAACCAGCATTTTATCTATATTTTTCATTTTACCTCCGCCCATTTTTAATATTTTTATGCAGTTTTTATATTAAAATCTTATGCTCAAGAGGAAAAAATGATAAGAAAGGATTTTTTATTTTGCAAGATAAAAAACCCTTGAAATCAGATTTTTGTCAACCAAGTCATTGTCTTTATAGCTGTAAGCCGTTATTTTGTAAAAACCAGAAGGAATATCAAAACTTGCATCGCATCCATCAGTAAGATCATTATCCCATAGTTCAAATGTTTTTCTTGTAAATATTTTTGTTGCTTCTATCTTTATTTTATCCGCATCGATATTTGTTGGTATGCTTACATCTAAAGTTTTATCTATTTCAATTCCTAGTTTTAATAGATTTGGTAACTGTATAACATTTATCTTTTCTTTTGGTACGTTGTTCCAGTTTGTAACATATACCCATACCTCATGTAACCAATCTTGTCCTGACTTATCAAAGACCTGCGCTCGTATCATAACATTAACTCCTGATTGTTGAGTAGTAATATCAGATAATGCTTTTGGCTTTCCTCGTTTTGCATCACAGTACCATTCATAAGGTGGTTCATAATCTTTATATATTTTTTCTTCTGGTAACCAGTCCCCGTCGATTTGTATGTTAAATTCAACTCTATCTATTTCATCATTGTCTGATGCAGTTACTCGCATCCAAAAGGGTACTTCTACTTCTTGCTCATCAACAGGCTCTAATATTTCAACATAAGGCCTATCTGCATCTATTTCAAAATGTAGTTTATTTTCTTGTTTGTTTTTATCTTCCATGTTTCCTGCTTTATCAACTGACCAGAAATTCAAATCCCATTCACCCATCCAATTTGAAGCCTGTGTCGCACTTAGTTGTATACCTGACTCATAATTATATATCTCAGACGTTCCGCTATTTATCCTGTAATATGTTGTATCTACCCCGCTTCCTGTTTGTTCAGGATAATCTTGTGCTTGAAGCCAAATTGTTATGGATTCATCAATGTAGATATTATTCAAACCCTTGAGCCCATCTACATGATCAAGAGTTGTACGAGGATCTTCGTCATCTTGGCCGATATATCTAAGTTGCCACTGATCTAGTGTCGGTGTTGAGGATGGTTTATTACGTGAGAAAGTGGCTCTAAGTCGAATTACATCTTCGTTTAAACCAGATAAATCAAGACCAGGGCTTATACTTGTATAACCTGAGATAGGATTTCCACTAGCATCAAGTATATCAAACTCTATATCACCAGAGTATGTTGCATCAAAATCATGCCATCTGAATAAGTTATCAGCTGTGATTTGTTTTGAAGTTACTCGGGCTTCTGTAATTAGTTGTTTTTCGTCTCCAAAAGTAGCAGTAACATCATTACTATCTCCTATGTTTAGATGCCAAATGTTTCCATATGCATCAGGCATACCGTTAAACGGTGGGGCATAATCAACTCGGGTATCCTCCCAGGTTACAAAAATCTCATCTTCATCAGATGCTACGTTTACCCAGTCAGCCTCTGCACTTGTGCTTGCCGAAAGCTGAATATCGCCCATTTCATCGTATGTATCAATTTCTCCATCTACAGTTATGAATCTACCCCAGATCTTACCTCCTCCATTGAAACATACAAGAAAGGCGGTTTCTAAATATGGAGCTATATCTGTTCTAATAAATGTGCCTGACTTAATCTGCGCTGAGCTTTTTAAATTTCCACCAGAATCATATGTTTTACCATAGATGCTACCACGGTAGGGTTGACCAGTTGAACCACTGTTATATGTTACTAGATAACGGTCAGCCTCCGAAGAAAACTCTACACAAGGATAGAGATAACGTGTACTTGAACCTCCATCAGCAACTTTAAATCTAGACCCTATAGAATTTAGATTTTTATCAAATAGCTGACCATAGATATCTATTTCAAAGCTACCACTTTTTTCCTCATAAACAATCATATACTGCTGATGAATTGGATCAAAAGCAACCCAGGGTTCAAACTGATTATTTGACTCCACGCAAATATTTTTTTCACTACCTATTTGATTTCCACCAGTATCATAAAGTTTTGCATATATATTGTAATTATTTGTGCCTTGTCTTGCATCTTCCCATACAACACAAAACCGGTTATTTCTATTATCAAATTTTACCATTGGGTCCGATTGAACGTTCGCTTCATCACAAACAACAATATCACTACCTACACTTCCACTGCTAGTTACCAATCTTGCTTTTATATTCTTTGTTGATGGATCAGTAGAAGTATAATAGTGCTCCCATGCAACAAAAAACTTACCACCACCATAAGCAGCAGAAGGATTTTCATGATGCCACTGTGTGCCTTGCCCACTGCGTATCGTAAAATCTTCATTTATAGCATTTCCATTTGTATCGTATATTGATCCTCTTATATCCTGCTTATAAACTAAAACACCATTACCTGGCGCTTGTCCCTCTTCCCAAACTACAAGAAACTTATTACTTCCAAAACATACATCTGGATCCCATGCCCCTTCAGTATAGACATGCGTTGATAATTTTTCATCGTTTGCCCATTCAGCATCCCATTCTTGAAAAACACTGTAAAAATTACTTACTGGCGATGCAGTTGATTTTCCATAAAACATATAAAGAGTACTCGTACCAGTAGGAATAGTAGGTATACTTACCCAAAACTCTGCATCATTATTATCATAGTTTTCTATCCATAATGGAAGCCACTGAGTGGGATTATTTTCATGTTTGAATCTAACATCAGCATAATTTGATTTCATATCAGAATCTTTACTTACCGTGAGATGTATAGCATAGTTATTAAGTGTTTTACCAGCATTATTTTTCAAAGAAATCGGCACCATCTTAGTCCAGCTTGGATCAGTCCAAATTGAATAAGTGCTTTTCATCTTTACATTGCCACCCTCAACTTTGTAATCATAACTCATCGAAGATTCTATCAGCTGCTCGTTGTTGAACTCATCCGACCAAGTATAAATTGGTTCATCAAGTGTTTGCATAGGTGGACTTGTATCTTTTTCTACATTGTTTGGAATAGTTTTTAAGAATGTGGAAGAAGCAGAGGGCACTAACAGAATTATTAATATTGTTATTACTACCAGCTTCAAAATTTTTCTTTCATTTTTCATTTTTTTTCACCTCTTTAATAATTATTTCTATTATGGTGGATTAACATAGTTAATCGCATCATACCATTGACCATTTAATAATAAATCAAGTTGTATACTTCCAGTTATATCTATCACAGGCCAAATGTACAGCAATAAATTATACCAGTACCATTCAACACAAGCATATACCCCCACATTTGAAAGACTAATCTCTGCACCCCATGTGTTTTGATATGCTACATACAAATACAAATCATCTATGCTAATTTGATTGGTATTTTCATTGATTTTGAAGTA
>Ga0272442_10007077_pt1 | contig 14590 bp, 13 predicted proteins | sample SSMForm2O_FD_200262 | JGI IMG/M metagenome (GOLD analysis project Ga0272442, IMG submission 200262) | Marine sediment archaeal communities from Little Sippewissett salt marsh, Falmouth, MA, United States - SSM-Form-2O | ecosystem: Environmental > Aquatic > Marine > Wetlands > Sediment ...
TCCGCGGTGTCTACCGGCCCTTCGCCGATGGGCGCCGTGCCGAGCCCGAGGATGGTCACGTTGGCCTTGGTGCGGCCCAGCACGCGAGTGGGCAGTGGGTCGGCCGCCTCCGCGCCCCGCACACGCCCCGTGAGCACGAGCAGCCCCGCACCCGACCACGCCGTCTTCCTGAGGAACTCCCGGCGGCCCACCCCGTCCGAGCCGTCCATCGCCCCACGCACGCGTCGCGTTCCCATCCCGCGGCCTCCTCTCTCAGGTAAGCACCCTCGCGCTGCCCACCGCACGGCAGGCATCCGGCCCGCGCGCGATCCTACCTGCCTGTGGTTGAGGAGTCAATGCAGACCGCCGGCGCGCCGCCGCCCGGCCCAACTCGGCTGGGGGCGCCTACTGGATGATGAAGCAATCGAAGTATACCCGGAGGACGGCGCCTGGCAGGGCGAGCTTCCTGTTGATCGCAGCCGCCAACTCGCCTCGGAGCTCTGCCTTGGTCCCCTTGCCCTCCAGGTCGGCGAGCCGCTTCTCCGACAGCAGGGCTCCCAGCAGGTCCTTGACCTCGACCATCCGCGCCGTGAGCTCCTTGCGTGCCGTTTCGTCCCTGGCTTCCAGGGCGACGTCCGCCCTGAGCACGCGAAGGCGGCTGTCCTGAGCGAGGTTGACCATCAGCTTCACCCGCTCCTCCAGCACAATGCCCTTTGTCTGCGCGTCGGCCGGGGCGGGCGGCTGGTCGCGCTTGTGGAGGATCGCGGCCAGAGCACCCGCGCCGAGCAGCAGGATGCCTGCGAGACACACGACGCCGATGATGAGCCCGCGCTTCCCGCCAGTGGCCTTGCCCGCGCCGCGCGCCGGCGGCGATGCCTTGCCGCGTTGTGTCGTCTGTGTGGCCATCGATTCCACTTCCTGTGGCGTCGCTCTGGGCACACCCGGCCCGACGCCGATACCCCCCGGACCGCAGATCAAGAAAGGCACAACCAGGGTCGCACCACAGGAGCGTCCCAATCGTGCCCTCATTCACACAGGCCTGGCGCCCGCCGCCCCTCACGTGCCGGCGCACCAGGCCCTCCCAGTCGTCACTACCGGCGTCGGGCGTTCCGTGGTCCGCCCGAGAGGTCACCCTCTCGCACGGTGCGACGGGCCGACGAGTCGGCCGCCGCCCATCCTCCCGCCACGGTATGCAGGAACCCGGCCCTGCCGCCCGGAACGGCCCGCCGCGAGACCATAAGTCCCACAATGCGAACCGCTTAGGTTGGTGCCGAAGGGGGGACTCGAACCCCCATGGGCGATAAAGCCCACTAGGTCCTGAACCTAGCGCGTCTGCCAATTCCGCCACTTCGGCGCAAGTTCTGGAGACTGAGTGTATCTGGTTCGGCGGCAATTGTCAAGATTCCGTCACGGTCGCCACGGGGGCGGTGCCAAAAACAGGGTTGACTTCCGGTGCCCGTATGCGTAGAATTGTGGTTTCACGGTATGACGATGCCTCTTCGGAGTTCTCAGATGGCCAAGACCTACATGGCGAAGCCGGGCGAGGTCGGCGGCAAGTGGCTCCTCGTCGATGCTGAGGGGCAGGTGCTCGGCCGGCTCGCCACCCGGATCGCCACGCTCCTCCAGGGCAAGCACCGCCCTGAGTACACGCCGCACGTGGACACGGGCGACTTCGTGGTGGTCGTCAATGCCTCCAAGCTGCGGGTGACGGGCAAGAAACTCGACCAGAAGCTGTACTACCGCCTGTCCAGGTACCCCGGTCACCTCAAGTCCCAGGTGATGCGCGATCTGATGGCAAAGCACCCCGACCGCGTGCTCCGCGAAGCGGTCCGCCGAATGCTCCCCCGCTCGAACCTGGGGCGGCTCATGCTTCGAAAGCTCAAGATCCACGCCGGCCCCGAGCATCCACACGAGGCCCAGGCGCCCGAGCCGATCACCCTCTGATCGGCCAGTGAAGGAGACCTGGTTTGATCGCGACCGCAAGCACCGACTACTGCTGGGGAACCGGACGCCGAAAGACCGCCACCGCACGCGTCCGCCTCCGCCGCGGCACCGGCCAAATGCTCGTCAACAACCGCGACGCCGATGAATACTTCCCCACCGAAAGGCTCCAGGCGAACATCCGGGCACCCCTGCGAGCCGTCAAAGCCCTCAACCGCTACGACGTCTTCGTCTCCATCCACGGCGGCGGAGTCTCGTCCCAGGCGGGCGCCATGGTCCTCGGTATCGCACGAGCCCTGGTGAGGCTCGACAAGGAGTTTCACCAGAAGCTCAAGGACGAGGGCTTCCTCACCCGCGACTCGCGTGAGAAAGAGCGCAAGAAGTACGGCCGCCGAGGCGCCCGAGCCGGCTTCCAGTTCTCCAAACGCTGACCTGCCGCTCCTCAATCCCAACCCGCCGTGCCGGCTGCCGCCCGCGGCGGGTTTCCCATGCCATGCCTGCGGCCTGAGTTGACTCCACGCACGCCGTGTGCTACAAGCACCCTGCGAGAACGCCCAAGCGGGGCATAACGCCTCCACAGCACCCCCCCACGGAGAGACCCCTATGGCAGGGCTGAAGATCGGCGCGGTGGTCGATTCCCTTCGCCTCGGCGTGCGCCGGGGCATCGAGAAAATCGCTGACCTCGGCCTCGACGGCTTCCAGGTCTACGTCACCGGCGGCGAACTCGCCCCCGAGCAGATGACCCGCAGCGCACGCCGTGAGTTCCGGAAGTTCGTCGCCGACCGTGGCCTCCAGATCGCCGCCCTGTGCGTCGAGCTCGGCGGCTACACCGACCAGGCCACCCTCGACGAAAAAATCGGCCGCACACAGCGCATGATCGACCTCGGCGTAGACCTCGGTGTCGCCATCCACTCGGCCCACATCGGCCGTATCCCCAGCGACCCCGCAGCCCCTACCCGCCGAATCCTCGCCGACGCCCTCCTGGCCATCGGCTCCTATGCCGCCGAGCGCGCCTGCTGCCTCGCCTGCGAGACCGGACCCGAGGACACGGCCCTCATGCACGACTTCATCGCGTCCCTCGCCACCGATGGGGTGAAGGTGAACTTCGACCCCGCAAACCTCGTCATGAACGGCTTCGACCCCGTCCGAGGCGTCTACGAACTCGCCGACTTCATTGTCCATACCCACGCCAAGGACGGCGTGCGCCACGACGACGGTTCGCACGGCGAGGTCCCCGTCGGACAGGGCGACGTCCCCTGGGACCGCTACGTCGCCGCACTCCGCGAGACCGGCTACCAGGGCTTCTACACCATCGAACGCGAGAGCGGCGAAGACCCCGTCGCCGACGTCGCCGCCGCACACCGCTTCCTCGCACGCCTCTGAACCCTGTCGGCTCCCCCCGCCGACCACAGTGTCGTTCTTCTGGACACTCTAACACCCCGCCTGCCAACGACTTGCGGACACAGCGGCGCCGCGCGCCACGCGCCCGGCCACGAGTTGTGCGCTTGCGCCTCTCCGCGGCACGCCGCTGACAGCAGTGGTGTAACCCCTTGCCAGGGTGTGTGTTGCATCCGCCAGCGGGTTCGTCCCGCGCGCTCTGGCACGGCGATTGCTCTACCACCCCCACCGTGTGACTAGACCCGGTTTCGCACGCTCTGCCCCCTCAGGGGCCACCACGAGGAGGATGCCCGAAGTGAACTCGCTGCCACGGACCGCGCTTCTCGCCCTCAGCGTCCTTGCACTCATCGCCGCCCACGCGGGTGCATACCCGATCACCATCGACGGCCTGCCCGACGACTGGGGCATCGACCCCGGCCCGTTCGCCAGCTCCGACTGGGAGCCCAACCCAGGTGTCGACGGCGTCTGGGGCCCCCCCGAGGACTACCAGCCCGGAACCGACGGCGGCTACGTCCACCCCGGCTATGGTGGACAGCAGTTCGACGCCGAAGCCTTTTACTGCACCTACGATCCCGAGTTCGCCTACTTCGGCCTCGTCATCGGCCTCCCACCCCAGGGAGCACAGGGCCACGTGCCCGGCGACATCGCGCTCGACTTCGGCCCCGACGGCACCTGGGACATCGGCATCGAGACCACGGGCAACAACGGCAACGCCCCGGGCGGCCTCTACGCGAGCATCCTGTGGGGCAGCGGCCTGTGGGGCAACAGCGACCCCACGTCCATTCTCACCGGCTCCCTCCAGTGGGAGGCAGGCGGCACGAACATCGTCTACTCCGCCCTGGCCGGCACCGACCACTACTTCGTGGAAGTCGCCGTGCCCCTCGAGCAGTTTCCCCTGTCCGAGACCACCGCCACGGCCTTCCGAGCACACTGGACCCAGACGTGTGGCAACGACGCCGTGGACTTCGACAGCGAACTCCCGTCGGTCCCGACCATAGGGGGCGTCGTCCCCGAGCCTGCCACATGTGCCATCCTCGGCGGCAGTCTTCTGGCCATGGGCGCCCTGCGGAGGCGCAAGTCCAGGAAGGCCCGCTCCAGGAGAGCCGCATAAGCTCCGTGCCGGCGGGAGCCCACGATCGCCGGCGAACAGGCAGTGCCTCCTGTCCCGTTGCGGACGGTTCCGGGTCGCTTCCCGGTGCCGCCCGCAACGTGTACGGCTGGCCCTGTCTCCCGCGGGCACGACCTGCGACGGATAGGGTGGTGAAGGGGGGGGCCGCTCAGGCCAGGCCGAGGGCGGCGATGACGGCTCGGGCGAGGTGGTCCGGCGGGGTGTCGGGGGCCGCGTCGACCCAGCGGATCTGGGGGAACTTGCGGAACCACGTGTCCTGGCGCTTGGCGAACTGGCGGGTGCGGCGCTTGATGCGCTCGACCGCTTCGTCGAGGTTGTACTCCCCCTCGAGGTGGGCGATGATCTCGCGGTAGCCCACGAACTGGCTGGCGGAGTGGCTCATGCCGCCAGGTGCGGCGAGAAGGCGGCGGACCTCGCCGACGAGGCCGGCGGCGAGCATGGCGCCCACGCGGCGGCCGATGCGCTCGTGGAGGTGCTCGCGGCTCCAGCGCAGGCCGACCAGGGTGCAGGCGTACCGGGACGAGGGGCTGCCGAACTGGGTCTGGAGCTCCGAGATGGGGCGTCCCGTGGTCTCGTGGACTTCGAGGGCGCGGACGATGCGCCGCAGGTCGTTGGGGTGGATTCGGCCGGCGGCTGCGGGGTCGACCTGGCGGAGTCGGGCGTGGAGGGCGGGGGGGCCGTGCTCAGCGGCCTCGGCCTCGAGGCGGTTGCGGAGCTCCCAGTCGGCGGTGGGGCCGTCGAAGAAGCCTTCGGTGAGGGCTTTGAGGTAGAGGGCGGTGCCTCCGACGAAGAGGGGGCGGCGGCCGCGGGCGGCGACCTCGGCGATGGCCGCGGTGGCGGCTTCCAGGTAGCGGCCGGTGCTGAAGGCGTCGCCTGGGTCTGCGAGGTCAACCAGGTGGTGGGGCACACGGGCGCGGTCGTCGGGCGAGGGCTTGGCCGTGCCGATGTCCATCCCGCGGTAGAGGGCCATGGAGTCGAGGGAGAGGATTTCGGCGCCGATCTGCTCGGCAACGGCGATGGCCACGGCGCTCTTGCCGCTGGCGGTGGGGCCGATGAGGAACCAGAGGGGCTGTTGCTGCACGGTGCCTGCCTCAATGGCCCATCATGCTCTGGATGCCGCGCACGTAGGCTCCCCAGGCGGCGAGCACGGCGTAGGCGAGGATGCCGATCATGAGGAAAAGGGCGAGCATGGGCAGGACTTTCGCCATCCGGGCCAGGCCGATATCGAGGTCGTCCTGCTGGTACTCAGCGAATTTCAAGAGGGTGGCGTCGAGCTCGCCGGAGCTTTCGCCGACCTCGATGAGGTTGAGGCCGACTCGCGGGACGACGCGGGTCTGGGCGAGCGCGACGGCGAGGGGGATGCCGTCCTGGACCTGCGGCGCGACGTTCGCGATCCGGGTGCCGATGAAGCCGTTGCCACAGGCCAGAGCGGCGTGTGCCATGGCCTCGGGGACCATGAGGCCGGCGGCGTAGAGGCACTGGAAGGTGTCCGCGAAGCGGTTGAGTGCGAGGCGTCGGGCGAGCTTTCCATAGATGGGGATCGCGAGGAGCACGCGGTCGAGGCCGACGCGGATCCCCGAGCGGCTGGAGAGCGTGCGGAGGCCGGTGACGAGGAGGAAGCCGCCGGCGAACACGACGACGGCGCCCCCAATGTAGCCGCGCAGAAGGTGGCCGACGCCGCCGAAGGCGCCCGTGAAGTAGGCGACGATGAGCGGCAGGCCGACGAAGGCAACGAGGAGGCAGATACAGGGATAGAGGAGGCCGAGGATGACGCGCGACCAGGCTTTGGCGAAGCGTTCGAGGATGCCCGCGATGCGCAGCATGGTCTCGGGCGCGGCTCCCGCGTGGGTGGAGGCCTCGATCATGCGCACTTCGTTGGGGGGGAAGACGTTGGGGTGGCGGGCGAAGGCCTCGGCGAGCGAGGCGCCGGCTTGTGCCTGCGCGGCCATGTCGCCGGCGGCGCGGGAGAGCCGCCACGAGCCGCCCTGGCCGGCGAGGGTGGTGAGCGAGCGGACGGGGCCGATGCCGGCGCGGAGCATGCGGGCAAGCTGGGTGTAGAAGACGGCGCGCTTGCGCTTCGAGACGCCCATGAAGGGGAAGGGCGAGGGGCTGGGCAGAGCGGCCGTGTGGGGCGAACCAGTCATGTGCGGGCCGTCCGTGGCTCGAGGAGGCTCCTGGAGGGAAGATACCATCGGACCCACTCGGCGTCAAGGCGCAAGGCATCGGGGAGTGTGCCCCGGAATCGTGGGGTATTCCCGTGGGAGCTGCCCGAAGCCCACCGGGTCTTCCCCCCTGCGGGGACGAATGGAGGGGTGGAAGAATGGATGGACGGACGAATGGATGCGTGGGAGAATCGAGCGCGTGCGTTCTGCCTTCCCTCCATCCACCCTTCCAATCCCCCATCCATCCCCTCCGGTCAGCGGCACGTCGAGGGGGAACCCATCGCGGCACAGAGATCCCCCAGATCCGGGGCCAGACTCGGCATCGGGCAGCGGCGGGCGCCGATGCGGCCCGTCCCTTGACAGTGGTGGCGCCGGGCCACTATGATCGGCGGCGCGGCGGGGGGAACAGGAGGCCTGGGCGTGGCGAAGGGGAAGCGGAAGAGCGCCGCCGCGAGGGGCGCACGGGTGAGCGTGGCCGCGCTGGCGGCGGCCTATGGGTTCGCCCTGCTGTGCGTGGCGGGCGGCGTGCTGGTGCTCGTGTTCGGCGCTGCGGAGCCCACGGCCGGGCCCCAGACGGGCGAGGCCGGAGTGGTGCGCCTGGGCATTGGGATGCTCGCACTCGGCGTGCTGGCCGGGGTGCTGACGGGGTATCTGCACGCGTCGGCCCGGCGCCCCCGGTGAGGCCTGGAGAGTCTTTGACACGGTCCGGGCCATGTGGTATAGTGCCGCAATCAGCCTGGGGGCGCCGCAGGAGCGCCGTGGTAGTTCGGGTGCCCTTCTGTGCTGAGCAGTCGAGGTAGCGCCAATGGACTCGGACGACATCCGTTTTCTGACTCGCTTGAAGAAGATCGAGGGACGGCTCGAGCGGCTGGCCAACGACTTTTTCATCAGCGATTCGTTCTGCGAGACGTCGCGTGGGAGCCTGTGGCGTCCGCCGGCGGACGTCTACGAGACGCAGACGGATGTGGTGGTCCGCATGGAGGCGCCGGGCCTTCACGTCGAGGACATCTCGATCACGCTCCACAGCGATTCGGTGGTCGTGCGCGCGGTGCGTCGGGAGCCGTCTCGCGATGCGAAGAGCGTGTATCACCAGCTCGAGGTGCACTACGGGTTTTTCGAGCGTGTGCTTGCGCTGCCGCGGTATATCCGGCACGAGGAGGCAGAGGCGAAGTACGTGGAGGGCTTCCTGTTCATCACGATCCCGAAGTGTGAGGACGTGGTGGAGCTGGCCGAGATCGTGCATCTGCACATCTGACCCCCTGAGGACGACAGAGAGGCGAGCATGGACAATGCGGCGCAACCGGGCGGGGGGCCGCTAGCGGACAGGCTCACGATCCCCGAGGAAATCCCGATCCTCGCGCTCACCAACACGGTGATATACCCGCCGATGGTGGCGCCGTTGCTCGTGCTTCGCCAGAAGTCGCTCCAGTGCATCGACGCGGTGGCACTGCGGGAACCGAAGGTCCTGGGACTGTTCGCTCAGAAGCGGGCGACCGAGGAGGAGCCGACGAGCGGCTCGCTCTACGGGGTGGGGACGGCGGGCATGCTTCTTCAGATGCTCAAGATGCCCGACGGCGGGGCCCGGGTGATCGTGCGGGGCCTTCGGCGCGTGCGGATCGTGGGGATCGTGAGCGAGGATCCGTACCTGGTCGCCCGCGTGGAGCCGGTCGAGGAGACGCTGGCGGATTCCGTGGAGCTCCAGGCACTCTCGCGCACGGTGGTCGAGCTGTTCCAGAAAATGGTCTCGCTGGTGCCGAACGTGCCCGAAGAGGTCAAGGTGATCGTCGTGAACATCACCGACCCCGGGCGCCTGGCGGACTTCGTGGCGGCGAACCTGAGTCTGTCGATGGAGGAGCGGCAGTCGATCCTGGAGATCGCGGACGTCAAGCTGCGTCTCGAGCGGATCGTCTCCCTGCTCAACCGGGAGGTGGAAACGCTGGAGGTGGCGTCGAAGATCCAGACCCAGGTCCACGACGAGATGGCGAAGACTCAGCGGGAGTACTACCTGCGCGAGCAGATGAAGGCGATCCAGCGGGAGCTGGGCCAGGCGGACGACCGTGCGGCGGAAGTCGAGGAGTTGCGCACCAAGCTCCAGGAGGCGCACCTGCCCGAGGAGGCGATGCGGGAGGCGGAGCGCGAGCTGGACCGCCTGATGCGCATCCCCCCCGCATCGGCCGAGTACACGGTGGCCCGCACGTATATCGACTGGCTGATCGAGCTGCCCTGGAGCGTGTCGACGCCAGACAAGCTGGACATTCAGCGCTCGGCCCGCGTGCTGGACGAGGATCACCACGACCTGGTGAAGATCAAGAACCGGATCCTGGAGTATCTGGCGGTGCGCAAGCTCAAGCCGGATGCCAAGGGGCCGATCCTGTGCTTCGTGGGGCCGCCGGGGGTGGGCAAGACGTCGCTCGGCCGCTCGATCGCCAGGGCTCTGGACCGCAAGTTCCACCGCATCTCCCTCGGCGGCGTGCGCGACGAGGCCGAGATCCGAGGGCACCGGCGGACCTACATCGGGGCACTGCCCGGCAGGATTATCCAGGGGCTTCGGCGCGCAGGGTCGAACAACCCGGTGTTCATGCTCGACGAGATCGACAAGCTGGGTGCCGACTTCCGGGGCGATCCGTCGTCGGCCCTGCTCGAGGTGCTCGACCCCGAGCAGAACTCGACGTTTGCCGACCACTACGTGGACGTGCCGTTCGACCTGAGCCGCGTGATGTTCATCACGACGGCGAACCTGCTGGACCCTGTGCCGCCGGCACTGCGCGACCGCATGGAGATCATCGAGCTGCCCGGGTATGCCGAGCACGATAAGATGGCCATCGCCCGCAGCTACCTCATCCCGCGCCAGGTGAGCGAGCACGGGCTGACGGGCAGGAACGTGGTCTTCGGGGACGACGCGGTGTTGCGGATCATCCGGGAGTACACGCGGGAAGCGGGCGTGCGGAGTCTCGAGCGAGAGATCGGGAGCATCTGCCGCAAGGTCGCCAAGAGCGTGGCGGAGGGCAAGACGCGCAAGCAGAACATCCGCAAGGCCACGGTGGCCAGGCTCCTGGGCGCCCCGCGGTTCGAGTTCGAGGGAGCCGAGCGGCTCAAGGAGCCGGGCGTGGCCATCGGCCTGGTGTGGACCGCGGCGGGCGGCGACATCCTGTTCATCGAGTGCACGATCATGAAGGGCAACCGCCGGCTGACCCTGACCGGGCAGCTCGGCGACGTGATCAAGGAGTCGGCCAGTGCGGCGCTCAGCTACATCCGCGCGCGTGCCGAGAGCCTGGGGATTGCCCCCGACTTTTTCGCCGACCACGACATTCATATCCACTTCCCCGCCGGGGCGATCCCGAAGGACGGGCCGTCGGCCGGGGTGACCATCGCGACCGCTCTCATCTCGCTGCTCACGGGGAAGACGGTGCGGAACGACCTGGCGATGACGGGCGAGATCACGCTCCGCGGGCGGGTGCTGCCCGTCGGCGGGATCAAGGAAAAGGTGCTCGCCGCACACCGCGCCGGCATCAAGCACATCGTGCTGCCGAAGCGGAACCTGAACGACCTGGAGGACGTGCCGCCGAAGATCCGCGAGGAGCTGGACTTCGTGCCCGCCGAGTCGCTCGACCAAGTGGTGGCGGCGGCCTTCGGCGAAGGGACGAGCCGGGCGAAGAAGCGGCGGAAGACGGCAGGCAGGAGCGGCGGGAAGAGCCGTCGCAAGACAACGTCGCGGAAGTCCTGACCCGCGGCATCGAGACCCCGGACCCACGAGCAATGAGCACAGTACGCCTCAAGCGCGGTCGCGCCAAGCCCTTCTTCTTCGGCCACCCGTGGGTTTTCTCGGGCTCGGTGGAGCGTGTGGAAGGCGGGCCGGCGGACGGGGACCTGGTGGAGGTGGTCGACCACAACGGCACGTTTGTGGCTCGGGGCTTCTACAACCGCCACTCGCAGATCCGCGTCCGCCTGCTCACCTGGGATCGCGACGAGGCCGTGGACGAGGCGCTTTTCGAACGCCGCATCCGCCTCGCCGCTGCGCTCCGCCACGACGTGCTGCGCCTCCCCGCCAACACCGATGCCTACCGCCTCGTCTACAGCGAAGGCGATGGCCTGCCCGGCCTCATCGTGGACCATTACGCGGACTGGCTCGTCGTGCAGATCCTCTCGATGGGCATGGAACGCAGCAGGGACATGATTGTGGAGGCGCTGGTGCGGGCGTGTCCGGGCAAGGCGATCTTCGAGCGCAGCGACTCGGACGTGCTGGACAAGGAGGGGGTCGAGCCGCGCGTCGGCCCCCTCGTGGGCGACGAGCCGCCGAGCCCGCTCACCGTGGCCGTCCACGGCGTGCAGTTCCAGATCGACCTGCGCGCAGGACAGAAGACGGGGCTGTTTCTCGACCACAGGGACAACTACCGTGCCGTCCTGCCCTATGCCCGCGGCCGGCGCGTGCTCGACTGCTTCTGCTACAGCGGCGCGTTCGCCCTCTTCGCCATGGCGCGCGGCCACGCGGCCGAGGCCGTGTGCATCGAGATGTCGGCCGACGCCCTGGCGCTGGCGCGGCGGAACGCCGAGCTCAACGAGGTGACCGCGATCGAGTTCGCCCAGGGCAACGTGTTCGGCGAGTTGCGGCGGCTGCGCGCCGAGGAGCAGACGTTCGGCCTCATCGTGCTCGACCCCCCCAAGTTTGCGCGGTCGACCGTGGATGTGGAGAAGGCGCTGCGGGGCTACAAGGACATCAATCTGGTGGCGATGCAGTGCCTGGAGCCTGGGGGCATCCTCGTCTCGTGCTCGTGCTCGCAACACGTGGACGAGGGGACGTTCGAGGCGATGCTCAGCAGCGCGGGGAACGACGTGGGGCGGGACGTCCAGGTGCTCGAGCGGCGCAGCCAGGCGGCCGACCACCCGGTGGCGGTCACGTGCCCGCAGTCGCGCTACCTCAAGTGCTTCATCTGCCGGGTGCCGTAGAGCGGAGCTCCGGGTCCCAGCGGGCGCGCGTGCGGCATCGCGGGGCTGTGGGGGGGGCGGGCTGTCAGGAGAGGCGTGCGACGAGGACCACGCGGCGGCCGTTCCGCTCGAAGCGGCATTCGTCCGTGTAGCGGCGGATGAGGAAGATGCCGCGGCCGCCTTCCTTCAGGAGATTCTCGTCGCGCGTGGGGTCGGGCAAGTTGGCGGGGTCGAAACCATTGCCCTCGTCGTCCACGGCCACGACCACTCGGGTGGGCTCGGTACGGCAGGTGACGGTGACGTGTTTGGAGGGGTCGTTTGCGTTGCCGTGTTCCATCGCGTTGGTGAGGGCTTCGTGGAGCGCGAGGATGAGGCGGTAGCGTCGCTTCTCGGGCATCGGGAGGCCGTGCAGGTAGGCGCCCACGCGGTCGGTGAGGTGCTCGACGGACTCGTGGGTGCTCGGTGCACGCAGGGTAAGCGGGTCCGTGCAGCACCCGGCGGGCGTGCTCTCATCGAGTGGCTGATGCGCCATGGTGTGCTGCCGATGCTCCTCCGCACCTCCCTTCCCAGGAGCACTTTACATGGAGGCTGGGGTCGAGTCAAGCGGAAAGAGCGCGCGGGCTGCGGGGGTGTGAGGCCTCAGGTCCCCTGCGGGGCGCGGCAGGCAGGGCGGGGCGGAACGAAGGGGCAGGCGATGCGGCGAATCGTGGTGCTGCGGCCGGGCGCGCTGGGCGACGCCGTGTGCACGGTGCCTGTGCTCGAGGCGCTCCGCGCGGGTGCGCCGGGTGCGGAGGCGATGGTGGTCGGCGGGGCGGGGTTCCGGCTGGCGGTCGAGGCAGGACATGCGACGCAGCACGTGGCGTTCGACGATGGGCGGCTTGTGGGGCTGTTTGCCGAGGGGGGCTCGTGCCCCGTGGTGGCGGGTGCGGAGCTGTGCATCGTCTACTATGGCGCGCGGCCCGATCCCATGGTGCAGGCGAACCTGAAGCGAAGCGGCGTGGGCGCGGTGGTGAACTGGCCCGCGCATCCGCCCGGGGGCGTGCACATCGTGGATCACCTGCTCGGCGCCGTGGTGGCCGCAGGGCTTGTGCCCGTGCGTGGCAGGCCGCAGTTGATGCCGCAACGGGCCTGGCTGGCCGCGGCGGAGCAGCGGCTGATCGGGATGCAGTCGGGCTTCGCGGTGGTGCACCCGGGGAGCGGCGGCCGCGCGAAGCGGTGGCCAGCGGAGCGTTTCGCCGAGACGGCTCGGAGGCTCGGGCGGCCTGTGGTATGGGTGCTGGGGCCGGCGGAGGCGGAGGAGCCCGAGCTGCGCGAGCTTGGCCGCTCGGTGGGCACGGTGGTGGCGGACCCGCCGCTGCCCGTTCTGGCCGGCCTGCTGGCGCGGTGCTCGCTCTACGTGGGGAACGATTCGGGGGTGAGCCATCTGGCAGCGGCGGTGGGGGCTCCCACCGTGGCGGTGTTTGGCCACACGGACCCCGCCGTGTGGGCTCCGCGCGGCGAGCACGTGGTTGTGGTGGGCAGCCCTGCCGAGGGCGGGTTGGCCGCCGTGTCGGTGGGCGATGTGGTGGCGGCCGCGGCGAAGGCCCTGCCGGTCAGTCCTTCGCCATCATCCTCATCGAGCTGAATCGGCAGCCGCACCGGGAACGGCCCCTGCGCGCTGCCAGGCGCGGATGTAGTCCACCCTGAACACGTCGGGGAGGTCGGCGTCCACGATGCGGTTGCCGCCCCATCCGCCCATCTGCACGGTGAGCTTGAGGAAGAGCGGCACGTCGGGGATGCGGTCGTTCTCCCACTGGCCGACCTTCCGGCCGTTGCAGTACCAGGCCATCTTGCCCGGCTCCCAGAGCAGGCCGGCCACGAGCCAGCCGTCGTCGGTAGGCTCGGCGTAGATGCACTCGGTGCCCGTGCTCTTGTGGTCCTTGCCGTAGCCGTCCCAATGGCAGGCGATATTGTAGCGGCAGGGGCCGTGGCGGGTCAGGTGCTCCATGATGTCGATTTCCATCCCCTTGCCGTTCTGGTCGTGGACGGAGCGCCGCTGCCAGATGTCCAGCCCGCTGGCCTTGCCGCGGTCGGGGAAGGCCCAGAAGGCCGGCCACAGGCCGCGTGCGCGGGGGAGTTTCATCCTCGCCTCCACGTAGCCGTAGCGCTGCGTCCACTTGCCCAGCGTGGTCGCGGCGCCCGAGGTGTAGTCGCGCTCGGGAAGCTCCGGGTCGTCGTACTGGTGGCCGTGGAGCTTCTCGGCGCGGATGCAGAAGCAGCCGTTCTCCACGTAGACGTTCTTGGCCACGTAGCGCTGCGGGTCCCGCTCGAGCGGGCCGTCCCAGCACAGGCGCGGCGTCCAGAGCTTCTCGTCGAGCTTCGCGCCGTCGAAGTTCTCGTTGAGCGTCTGCTTCCAGTCGCCGGCCACGGGCGGGCGCTGGCCGAGCCACTCGGGCGTCGCCGTGGCCACGCCGCCCCGCACGCCCAGCAGGTGCACGGTCTGCGGCTTGTCCAGCGTGTCCGTGAAGACCCGGAAGCAGGCCACGTTGTTGCTCTCGAACCGTTTTCCCATGGCCGCCTTGTCGGCCAGGTCGGCGGGGGGCAGCAGGAACGGCACGCGCAGGGTCGTCGTGGCGCCGCGCGGGATGGTGGCTCTGCCGGCCACACACTTCCTGTCCTTGCCGGCGCCCCTGTTGTCGAGCCGGCAGTGCACGGTGACGGGCTTGTCGCCGGCATTGGCCAAGCGGAATTCGGCGTAGTTGCACAGGCCCAGGTCCCACATGGTGGCCTGGGTGGGGCGGATGGCCACGCCGGGCATCTTCTCCTTGCCATTGGGCTTGATGGTGACGGCGAGCACGGCGGCCCCGCCGGCCGTCGCGAGCCTGGCCTCGGAGCCGCGTGCGTCGATCGTGCAGCTCTTGGCCGCCGCGGGGGAGAAGAGCACGCTGTCCTTCGGGCGGAAGCGGGGGTCGGGCTTGAAGAAGGGCGGGCGGTCGGCCGTCTTGCCCCCGGCGAACAGGCCCTCGATGTGGAACGTGCCGTCCTGCTTCGGGTTCATCATGAACACCAGCACGGCGAC
>Ga0272442_10007078_pt1 | contig 14588 bp, 6 predicted proteins | sample SSMForm2O_FD_200262 | JGI IMG/M metagenome (GOLD analysis project Ga0272442, IMG submission 200262) | Marine sediment archaeal communities from Little Sippewissett salt marsh, Falmouth, MA, United States - SSM-Form-2O | ecosystem: Environmental > Aquatic > Marine > Wetlands > Sediment ...
ATCCCTACCTGGCGCAGTTCCTCCGGGGTACCGATGGCCTCTGCGATCTCCGACAGGTCGTGTGAGTAGCACAATGCCACAGGCCCAAGACCAGCCAAATTCCGCCACAATCCCTGGGACGATTACCCTCGCCAGCGGCCCTGGACAAATCCACTCCACGTCGCTACACTCCCAGGACATCTGCCAAAGCATCCATAGCATACTCGTGATGAAAGGTCGCTTCCCATGCGTAACACGACAAGAATAATGCTCGTCGCCATCTCGGCCCTGTCTCTCTGCGGCGCATCGCTCGTTTCGGCCCAGGATCGCAACATCCCCCTGCCCGAACATCCCCGACCCGATTTCCAGCGGGCCGACTGGCTGAACCTCAACGGCGTCTGGCAATTCCGCTTCGACGCCGACAACGCCGGCCTCGATGGAGATTGGGCCGCCGCCGGCACGGAGTTCCCCCTCTCGATCACGGTCCCCTTCCCCTGGGGCTCGAAGCTCTCGGGCGTCGAGGACCAGGCCGACATCGGCTGGTACCGCCGCACCATCCGCGTCCCGGCCGACTGGCGGGGCCAGCGCGTCTTCGTGGTCGTCGGCGCCTGTGACTGGCTCACCACCGCCTGGCTCGATGGCCAGAAGGTCGGCGCCTTCCAGGGTGGATACACCCCCTTCGAATTCGACCTGACCGACCACGTCAAGCCCGGCCAGGATCAAACCCTCATCCTCCGTGTCGACGACACCAAGCATCCCTTCAAACTCGAAGGCAAGCAGGGCTACGGCCCCGCCCGCGGCATCTGGCAGACCATCTATCTCGAGGCCCGACCCAAAGTCGCCATCGAGACCATCCAGTTCCTCCCCGACATCGACGCCAAGAAGGTCACCGTCAAAGTCAAACTCGATAAGCCCGCCCCAACCCAAATGCAATTCAAGCTCCAGGGCGCGGCACTGGCAACTACGAGCGTCGCTAAGGGCAAGCGAGAGATCGAACTCGAAGTCCCCAAGAAGGAGATGAGGCTCTGGTCCCTCGAAGACCCCTATCTCTACGAGGTCCAGGCAGTCCTCTCCGGCCCAGACACAAAAGACACCGTCGCCACCTACTTCGGCATGCGCAAGATCAGCGTCACCAAGCTCCCTGGCACCGACTTCCCCTACATCGCCCTGAACAACAAGCCCATCTATCTAAAGATGAGCCTGGACCAGGCCTATCACCCCGACGGGTTCTACACCTTCCCCACCGACGAATTCATGCGCGACGAGATCCTCCGCTCGCGCCAGATCGGCCTCAACGCCCAGCGCATCCACGTCAAGATCGGCATCCCCCGCAAACTCTACTGGGCCGACAAGCTCGGCATGCTCATCATGGCCGACGTCCCCAACAGTTGGGGCCGGCCCGACGAGAAGATGCGCCACGAAACCGAGGTCGCCCTCCGTGGCATGATCAAACGCGACTTCAACCACCCATCCATCTTCAGTTGGGTGATCTTCAACGAGACCTGGGGCCTCTTCTCCGAAAACCGCGTCTACACCCCCGCAACCCAGGAATGGGTCGCCTCCATGGTCCGCCTCGCCAAAGGCCTCGATCCGACCCGCCTCGTCGAGGACAACTCCCCCTGCAACGACGACCACGTCGTCACCGACATCAACACCTGGCACAAGTACCTGCCCGGCTACGAATGGACCAAGCACCTCGATCAGGTCTGCAAAGACACCCACCCCGGCTCCAAGTGGAACTACATCGGCGACCGCACCCAGGGCAACGAGCCCCTGCTCAACAGCGAGTGTGGCAACGTCTGGGGCTACAAAGGCAGCACCGGCGACGTCGACTGGAGCTGGGACTACCACATCATGATGGACGCCTTCCGCCGCCACCCCCAGATCGGTGGCTGGCTCTACACCGAACACCACGACGTCATCAACGAATGGAATGGCTACTGGCGCTTCGACCGCTCCGAGAAGTTCACCGGCATGGAAGCCCTCGCACCCGGCATGACCCTCCGCGACCTCCACGCCGACGTCTACCTCGCCCTGGCCGAAGAACTCTGCCAGACCGTCGAGCCCGGCGCCACCGTCCAGGTCCCCATGTACGCCTCCTTCCTCACCGACCGCAACGCCGGCCAGGCCCTCTTCCTCCGCGCCACCCTGCGCGGCACCGACACCCTCGGACGCGAAAGAATCTATCGCCGCCTCCGCCGCAACGTCCCCTATCGCGCCTGGAAATGCGGCGCCCTCGACCCGCTCGAAGTGCAGATGCCCGAACAGCAGGCCGTCGCCGTCCTGGCCGTCGAGCTTCAGGACCGCTCCGGCGCCGTCCTCGCCCGCAACTTCACCACCTTCGATGTCCGCAACGGCAAGCAACCCCGCCAGGAGACCATCACCCAACGGGCCCGCAACATCAAGGTCGTCCGCATCGCTCCGCAGGACTTCGCCAAGGCCGAGTGGCCCGTCAAGCAGTGGAACGTCTTCGAAGGCCTCAAAGTCAACGGCGCCGGCGCCGGCTTCCTCGAATACCGCGTCCCCTGGCCCGACGACCTCGAACTCGCCGATATCGATAGCGCCACCTTCCGCGCCGAACTATCCGCCAAGCAACTCTTTGGCAAGGACCGCGAAGGCGCAGGCGAGCAGCAAGGCGACTTCATGCGGGGCAAAGGCACCCACGACCCCAGCCTCAATCCCAACGCCTACCCCATGACCGACGAGACGACCTACCCCAGCGCCGTCCGCATCCGCATCGGCGACCAGGTCGTCGCCGTCGCCGAGCTGCCCGATGATCCCGCCGACCATCGCGGCATCCTCTCCTGGCACGCCCAGAAACGCGACAACACGCTCACCGAAGCCGGCTCCTACGGATACCTCGTCACCGCCGAGATCCCCAAGCCCGTCCTCAGGCAAGCGCAGAACAAGGGCACCATTACGATTCGTCTGGAAGTCGACGACGCCCTCCCCGGCGGCCTGGCCATCTACGGCGAACGATTCGGACGCTACCCCCTAGACCCAACCCTGGCCTTCGTCCTCAAGTAACCCGGAGGCGCGTCAGACATAACGATGCGTAGGATGGGCTTCAGCCCATGCTGCACGATTGCGCTCTCAATATAGGATGGGCAACTCGTTGCCCATGCTGCTCTACGCGCCTACCGCGCCCACTTCAGCCTCGCGATCTGAATCCCCTTCAGCGAAGGCAGCAGCGCCGCAATATAATACTGCCCCTCATGCAAGACAATCTCCGGCGCCGCCACCGCCAACGTCCCAACCCGGAACTCATCATGCCCCACCCCGAAGTTCAACGGATTATGCGACGCATACTGCGTGTTCAAACTCGGCACCCCGTACAACTGATTGCGAAACATGTAGTAAAGCCCATCCTTCTCCACCACAAACGGACACTCGGCGTCCCCGCCGAACCAGTTGCACTGCGTCGCCGCCACCCCGCCGGCCGAAACCATCATCGCCTCGCTCCACTGCTTCAAATCGTGCGACGTCCGGCAGAAAATCGCCGACTCATACTTCGCCCCCTTCTCATGCCCCATGTAGTAGCAGTAGAACAATTCCCCAATCTTCAGCATCATCGCATCCCGCGACTGCGGATACGGCCCATCGAAAAGGTCCGGCTCCCCCTTCTCGTTGAGCACCCGCTCGAACGTCTTCCCATCCTTGCTTTTCGCCAGGCAGATACGATGCCAGTCCCCATAGACCATGTAGTAAACGCCGTCCTTCTTAAACACGTGCGGCGCCTGCAACCCGCCCAGCCTTTCCCCCAACGACGGGTCCGCCTCCATCGCAATCCCCATCGGCTTCCAGTCCGTATCGGTCAGCCGCTTACCTTCCCACCGATAGAACAGCCGCGTATGCCCGCCGCACTTCGTATGCCGAATGCACGACCAGATCTGCCACGTCCCATCGGCCGCCTGCCAGATCCCAAAGTCCACCGGCTGCTGCTTCGCGCTCGTATAGTCCCCCAAATCCGGGTCCCCCGCCACCTGCCACCACCCCCCATCAATAACCGGACGCTCTGGATCACTCCCCCAACAGACGTGACAGGCCTGCAAAACCACGAACATCACTATCGTGCACAGAACGATTCTTCTCATGGGTACCGCACCTTTCCACCCTTACTCCCGGGCGCGATGCTGATCGGCTGAACACAATTCAGTCTCACCGGCCCGAGCAGGCCGGATTCCAGCAACGCCGTCTCCTTCCAAGGCACTTGCCACGTCAAGGATTTGTCCATATTCGTCCGGCAGAATGTCCTACCATCCGCCGACCGAGCATCGCCGACGAGCCGGTTCGACCAAGTATTGGCAACCTCAACGACGAGTCGATTCTTACCCACTCTGACCGCGTCGGTAATCTCAACCTCATACGGAGGCTTCCACAAGATGCCCTGGCTCTGACCGTTGACAGACACCTCAGCGACGAATCGCACGTCCCCCAGATCCAGAAAGAAACGATGTCCCGGGCCCATGTCATCGGCCACCACATCGAATTCGTTGTGGTAGGAGGCGACGCCCGAGAAATGCCGGATGCCGCTGTCCTCAACCTCAGTCCACGAGACCAATTCCCCAAAGGTCTGCGATGCCGGCGCGCCCCACCCTGCTGGGAAACGCACTTCCCACGGCCCGTCAATGACACGCTCTTGCTGCACCAGCGGTACATGATCTTCGTCTGGCACGGCCAGATCTTCCTTATCCTGGAAGACAACAAACGCGCTGCCATGAGCTGGCAGACGGACGGTAACGATCGTCCCCCCTTCAGTCATCTGGTAATCGCAGGCCTTGATCTGTCCTGTATCGGGCATCCACAACTGGGGCACCCGCCCATTCACCCGAAAGATGCCGGACGCCAGTGGGCGCGGTCGCTCTGTTGTGTTGCTCACGAAGTAGATGTCCGCCTTCGGCAGACGCCGGTGGACGTAGTCGACTCCGTACGTCCCGACGAAATCATGACGGATCCCCCGCTCTTCCAGGATCTCGCTCAGCCGCTTGCCCCAGACGATCTTGCCTTTGCCGTAGGTGTGTTCCTTGACCGTCGTTCCATTGCACGGACCCCACAACCGCGCGGCGATCTTGCGGACCTCCGCATCGCGATGCGTGTGGTTTCCAAGGCCGTTGGAGCGCGTAGGCTTAGGCCCCACGACCGTCGCCCCGTCCCTGACCATCTGTTCGATCTTCTTCAGGACGTCCAGGTCGATATCGTCCCGCTCGGGTAACACTAGCAGCTCGTAGCTCATGCCGTCGGGCAGTGTCACGCGCCCGTCCTTGACGCTCATCCGCGTGAGAATGACTTCCGCATTCGCCACGTCGTAGTCGTAGCCATACCCCAGCGACGGATCGGTATGCTTGGCCGGCACGAAGTTGAACCCCTGGTCGCCGTAGTAATAGCACACATCCGCCACGAACACCCCTTGCTGGAGCATGTACGAGCACCGCGCCAGGTAATCGTTCCACGCCTTGGCCATCGGCCACCACGCCACGCTCGGACTGATGTGCGTCCCCGCATGGTACACCCAGCCGGGCTTATCCGTCGCCGACGGATTGTGCGCCGACGTATGGAACGTGAAGTGATTCGCCCCGCCGCAGAACGCCCGGTCGGCGATCGGCTTTAACTCATACGGCCCATCCTGCCAATGCCGCCAGCTCGTGAACGCCTCCATATCCACCAGCTTCTTCCCGTAGATATGCGCCGCACACGCCGTCTCCTTCACCACCCAGACGTTGTGCTCCTTCCAGAACTCCCCGCGCGGAATATCCAGCGCCCCCTGCGCCTTCAGCGCATCGACCGGCACCTGATGCAAAGGCGGCCCAGGCCCCCCCGCCTCCGCACAAAGCAGCAGCCCATGCTCGTTCGACAGCTCCGTCCCCGCCTTGTAGAACGCATCGACCAGCAAATCGCCCAGCGTCTTGCGGTAGTCATACCGGAACCGCGCCGTCGCCTCATGGTCCTTCAGGACGCACCCCGCCAGCACGGGCAGATACTTCGTCATGTCATACCCGCGACGTTTATGAAACTGCCCGACAAAGTCCGGCGTCCACGTCGACCCGCTCAGCTCATAACTGCACACGTACAGTTGCTTCAGCGCCGTATCCCGAAAGTCGCCGATCTCCTCGTGCAGCTTATCGATCAGGTACTGGAAGTGAAACTTCGTCGCCGCCGCACTGAAGTGGTCGATCGCCAGCCCGCCTGAATTCGGACTCGGCAGATGCATGGCCAATCCCGTATTCGCGCAGACGAAACGCATGATCGTCCACTCCCCCTCAGGCACGTCCCAATCCAGCTTCCCCTCCGCATCGACCCGGTCCGTCACATCGACGACCGACGCCGGATCGTCGATCACCAAAGGCGGCGCCCCGGCCGATGACCAGCTACCCGCCGCCCCGGACTTGGCCCCGTCGTGAATGTTCGCCGCCGTCCAGTTCTGCTCCGTCTCCGTGCCCAATGCCGAACTGCAATGCACCAAACTCGCCGCCGTCTTGCTCCCGTCCGCATGGTACGCCCAGGCCACGTTCTTCCCGTCGGTCGAGTACACCTCGAACTCGCCGAGCTGCACCTGCTTGGACTTGGCGTTATGGCCGGACAGCACGACCAGCCGCACATACTTCGCCTCCGCCGTATCGAATGCGAATTCCTGCGCCCCCTCCTCTGGCTTCAGCGTCCCCCGAATCACCTCCCGAAACGCCCCCGGATCGGTGCTCGTCGTCGACACCGAGACGACGAAGTCCTTGGCGAACAGATGCATCTTGCCATACCGCTTCTCGTTTCCACTGAGCGTCTGGTACAGCGTCACCTTGTTGATCTTGTGCATCCCGGACGGCGCCGGCTCGATCACGAACTCATGCCCGGCCAGTCGCTGCGCGTTCCGTATCGCCAGCACCGCCATGTCCTTCGCATAAGCCGGCTTGCCGTCGGCGCCCCGCGGCGCCCGCCGGGGCAGTGACGGCATCGGCAACGGCTCAGTCAGTCGCGTCGGCCCCTGCACCGTGATCTGGTTGTGATACAGCCCCATGCTCGCATACTTCGGCGGCACCCAGGGCCCGCCGCAGTTCCAACTGCTCGACGTAACCAGCCCCACCTCCAGGCCCAGCCGCGTCGCCTCCCGCACCGCATGCCCGATCGCATCGAGCGACTCAGGCCCCATGAACGCCGGACCGGCCGGCACGATCCCCTGCGGGTCGCGCGCCCCCACGTCGAAGATGTAAACGCCACCGATACCCTTGGCCTTGTACTCCTCCAGCTCGTACGTCATCCGTTCCTTGTTCGTCAGACCGTTCACCCAAACCCAGTACACCGAAGGCCGCGCCGACAAAGGCGGATGGCGGAACCCCTCCAGCAACGCATCTTCTGCCGATAGCGTCGGCGATGTAACCGCGGCAACGATCGACAAACACAGCAACACGAAACGACGTACGGTCATAAGGCTTTCCTCACCATTCAACGGTATCCATCGGACGCGGCGTCGGTGGCAGCGGAAACGTCCGCCCCGCGATGTACTGCTTCCACTTCTCATACGCATAGCCAAAATCCTCCGGTAGTATCGCCGTCAGCTCCCCCCGGGCATACGCAGCCAGCAGATGGTGAACGTCATTGAGGTATTCCGCCAACACGTCGAAACCCCGCCGCGCCCCGCACCGCGCCAGCGTCGCCGCGATCCGGCTCTCCAGAATACCCGCGTACACCTTCTGCCCCGCCGTCTCCGCCTTCGTCGTCACACTGTTGCCAATGTGTGGATCGTCCAGGAACCGGCTCAACGTGCCGATCGCCCGCTCCCCAGGCGCCTGCTCGATCGCGAAGCAAATGTTAATGATGCGATTGTAGAAAGGGATCAAGCGCAGATCGATGCGGCCCCGTTCGTACACCGTCTCCTGCTCCACGGGCGGATTGGCCAGCTTCAGGGAATCCGCCAGAGCCAAAATGGCCGACATCATCCCCTCGTCCCCGCTGAGTACCAGCAGGACGATGTCCTGGTTGATCGCCCAGTACGAACTGTCCTTGTCCTTGCGATAGTACTCCCACGGCAGAACGCCCTTTTCCCGCTCCTCGGAATAGAGCGTCTTCATCTCGCCGAGGATGAACGACTTGCCCACCGGATTGCCCAGCCAGGCCAGCGCTTTGGCGAACCGGCGCTGCACCGCCCCGTCTTCGGTCTTGCGGAAACGCGCTTCCAGCAAGGGCTCGACCGTCTCGCCGGGCAATGCCAGCACGCGGATCAGGCTGTTTTCCTTGCCTGCAACCAGCCCTTCGATCTGCGTCTCCAGGTGCGATTGATCGTACGTAATCTCCACCGGCCTGGCCAACCGCACCGCCGGCACAATGTCCAGCTCCGACAGCGCCGTCTGAATGGACTCGGCCTTGAACTCGTGTGGGTCTTGCTTCGCCTGACACGCCAGCGCCGCGATCCACCCTGTGACGTACCCCAGCGTCATCACGTCGAACGACATGCGGGTGAACTGAAGCGCATTGTGCGTCTGCGAAATGGCCTTGGCCGAGACCAGCAGGCCGCGAAGGCCTTTGGGAAGCAGCGCCCGGTAGGGAATCTCGACCACCGCCGAGATGCCGTGGGGCAGCAGACACCCCACCCGCGTCAGCGCCGTGTCGCCAAAGTGATGCGGATCGTAATCCGAAGAGGCCAGGCAGATGACGTCCGCATGGTGCCGGTCCTCGACCACGTCCTTCAGCGTGATCGTGTACTCCCCCACGATGCGGCGCGATTCCCGGACCGTCAGCATGGACGCAAAATCGTAGTAGTGCGATTGCTCGTGCGAAAGCTGGTAGCCCCGCTGGAACTCCGACAAGTGATGGTTCATCAGGATGTCATAGTCCCGGTTCGTCGATGCGTCCTTCCACTCCGCCAGGCCGGGATTGACATCCCACTGGCTGTAGTTCTGCGTGGCGCTCATGCGCCGGTTCCCGCTATGCCATGCCGCGCCGGCGAACGCCGCCACGTCCCCGTCGCCCGTGGCGTCGATGATGACCTTCCCGCTGATGATTGCCACGTCGCCGCCCGCCTCGACGACGATGCCCGTGACGCGATCGCCGTCCTTGGTGGCCCCGCAGACAATGCTGTTCGTTTGCAGTTTGCCGTTCTTCTGAGTCGCCTGCTTGCGCAAGTAGAACATCATCGCGCAAATGCGCGACTTGCCTCCCAGAAGCGTGCTCTGCGCCTTGATGCCTTCTTCAGTCTGCCTGTAGAGAGCGGTCTCTTTGTAACCCCAGTAGTATCCCGACACCCGGCCCAGTGTCTTGGTCCCCCCCAGCTCCGGGAAGTACTCGATGGTCATGACTTTGGCGTTTCGCTCCGCGGCCCCCATGGCCGCCATCGCCCCGGCTGTGCCCCCGCCGGCGATGACAACGTCTCGCTGGAGAATGCGAGGCAGATACGTTTCGAGATCGAACGAAATACGCTGGATCGCTTCATTCAGGTGAATGTCCTCGACGGGCGCGATTTCGCACTTCTCCAACGGTATCGCGCTGCCGGCGTGGTGGATGAACAGGGCTTCGGCATCCCCGCCGCGACCCAGGGCCAGATTCTGCGCCAACGGCTTGGTCCGCGCGTCCATGTCGAGCACGTCCTGGCAACTCAGACCATGCCCGGTGTAACGACCGACGGACACGTAGTTGCTGTAGCCCGGGCGGGTGACACGAGGCCTCTGGCCGCCCAGTTCCAGCGTCTCCCACGCCAGTTGGACCAGGTGCGCCTTCGCAAAAGCGGGCTCGTGCTCGATCAGGTGCCGGCACAATGCCTCGGCTTTCCGCCTCGCCTCGGGCTCCGCATTGCCTCGGTGCGCCACGAAGTGGAACTCCACAAAACACTGCCCGGCCCGACGCTTGCCTCGGTGTACCCAGACCTTGTTCTCCAGCAGGCCAAGCGATTCATAGACGGCCACCTCGGACGCCGCGTCATCGGCCACCCCGTAGAATTCCAGAGAATACGAGAACTGGCGCAGGCTTCTGTCCCGATCGGGGGGCGGCGGCTCCCGGGCATCGATGATGCTGCGGCAACGCGCCACGTGCAGCCCGAACTTGTTGGCCACCGCCACGCCGAATGCCTTCTTCCTCTGCTGATCGGCCAGCACACCCCAGACGCCGGTCATCAGCAACACGTCAACGCCCCACTCCCGCAGGGCCGCCATGAACTGCTTCTTGATCGTGCCGCAGAACAGGGGAATATCCTCGCCAAACGTCTCGGCCGACTCGCCCGGCTCGAAAGGCACGCCCACTTCCGGCTGCTCCTCGTCCGGCAGAAACAAATCCTTCATGTTCCGGTAGAGCGTCTCGAAGCCAGCCTCGTGCAGCCACGGGCGCATCGTCGCGGTGATGTCGGTCGCCAGGAACGTCCGTCGCTCAATCACCAGCACACGCAGCCCCCGCCGGACCGCGTGCAGGGCCGCGAAGCAACCGGCCAGATTCCCGCCGATCACGACCACATCGTACGCACGCACCGGCGGTCGTTTGGCGCTGTTGTCATCTCCATAGAGCAGCCCTCCCCAACCGGCGTGCATCAGCGCCGCGGTTGGAACGGTTGCCTTCAGGAATTCCCTGCGATCCATCGAACCTCTACCTTTCTCCTTGCCAGGCTGATCCTTTCAGCGCCTCTCGCGGACGAAGAATATGTATCCACGACCGTCCACGCCGATGGTGTCCCTATCTGGTTCCGTGCCCGAGATACACCGCCAGGGGCCCGATTTGTCCATGCCCAGCGTCGCCCGGCCCACCTCACGGCGGGTATCGCCGGCGTTGAAGACGGCCACAGCCTGCATCGTGGCATCGCGACGTTCGAAGGCCACAATCCGCTGCTCGTCGTCCGCGACCAGGACCTCGAACGTACCGGTTCGCAATACGGGGTAATCGTTTCGCCACTTCGTCACTATACGGTAGAACGCCAGCATGTCCATATCCTGTTCGACCGTCTCGGCCGGACGCTGCCGGCCGAAGGGGTGGGCGCGTTCGGTGTCGTAGGTCAGATCGTCCCACACCATGGGCTTGCGGCAGTCGGGGTCGTCGGCGCCCCACATGCCGACCTCGTCGCCGTAGTAGACAAATGGCGCGCCGGGCGCGAGGAACTGGAAGGCGACCATCTGCTGCCAGCGTTTCTTCTCGACGTCGTTGGGCTTGCGGACATCGTAGTCGCGGTTGCCCTGGAGATTGCCGCCGTGGTCCTGGCGGTGCTGGGGATTGACCACGGCCGAGCCGATGCGCTGCGTGTCGTGCGAGCCGAAGAGGTTTTGCAGTCCCAGGCTTCGTTCGTAGCCATAGTCGCGATGGATGCCTTCCAGCAGCTCGACGAAGGCGGTGGCGGAGATCGGCTCGGGTTGGTTGAAGAACTGGTAGACGGCGTCGCCGAAGCGGTAGTTCATCACGCCGTCGAAGGCGCCGTCCAGCCAGGGCTGAGCGTTCCAGTAGGTGCACGTCTGGAAATCCTTCCACCAGATCTCGCCGGTCAGGTAGGCGTCGGGGTTGATCGCCTTGACCCAGCCGCGGAATTCCTTCCAGAAGGCCAGCGGGACCTCGGCCGCGACGTCGAGGCGCCAGCCGTCGATGCCGTCGGAAGGATCGCCGTCGCCGTCCGGGTCCATCCAGCGTTTCAGCACGGCCTGGAAGTGGGCTTTGACCTCGGGGTGCGGGCCGTGCTCGTCCTTGCGGAATTCGGGCAGATCCTTGATACCGGCCCAGCCGTGATAGTCGAATTCGTCGTCGGGCGTCGCCGGGTCGTCCCAGCGGGTGATGTGGAACCATTTGGCGAAGCGACTGTCGGGGCCTTCCTTCTTCGCCTGCTGGAAGGCCCAGAACGGGATGCCGACGTGGTTGAAGACGCCGTCGATGATGATCCGCATGTCCCGGCGGTGGGCGTTGGCGATGAGTCTCAAGAAAAGCTGGTCGGCGGCGCTCCAGCGCCAGGTGGTGGGGTCGGCCGGGTCTTCGGTGGCGAAGAGCGCCAGGTCGCCTTCGGGGTCGGGGCCGAAGTGCTTGTCGATGTGGTGGTACATCGTCGCGCCGTACTTGTGCAGCGACGGGGATTCGAAGACGGGATTGAGGTATAGGGCGTTGACGCCGAGGGCCTTGATGTAATCGAGCTCGCGGATGATGCCCTCGATGTCCCCGCCGTAGCGACGTAGTTGGGCGTGGACGTAGAAGCCCCGGCCGTGGGCGGCCTCCCAGGGCTGGAGCTGGTACCAGTCGGAGGACCAGGGCACGACCTGCCAGCCTTCCGGCACGAAGTAAGGCCAGGTGCCTGCCAGGCTGGCGGGCGTGGGGTCGTTGGCCGGGTCGCCATTGCGGAACCGCTCGGGGAAGACCTGATACCAGACCGCATCGGTGAACCAGCTCGCCGGGGCGGTCGAGGCGACGCACAGGAGGAGCGCGGCTGCCAGGAGCGGGACTCTCAAGCGCTTGGTCTGTCGGGGAATGTCAGTCATTTGGCTTATCCTTATCCTAATGCCTGCTGCCGTTGGGGGACAGGATAGCAGATTCATCGGGAGGATTCGAGCCTTGGGGGCTGGTTTCATTCGCGGTCAGCGGGGCGGCGAGTAGTATCTGTTATAGTAGTTGGACAGAATTGGCGAGGTGGCCTCGCCATCGGTGGCGATCCGTGTTCGCCAGATGTCGCGGAGAGACGGCTCCAGGGGGGATCAATTCACGTCGTCTTGATGGCATCCGGCGCTCCTTTCGGTACGTTTGGGGCGATTGCGGATGGGGAGAGGAGGCGGTAGGTGATGCGAAGGACGCTGCGTAGGTTTTCTGGGTCCCCGCCTTCGCGGGGATGACGGGGCAGGTAGTGTCACTCTCATTGCGTTGTCAAAGAGCCGGGGGCGAAAAAAAGGTGCCCCTCTACTATTAGGGCGATGCTGCACGTTTTTGTCGAATTTTCCGGGTTTTCGGGGCGAGGCGAGGGTGGTAAGTCGTTGGGCTGCAAGCAATAAAAAAAGTTTTGGGTGTCACGCGCTTTTGGATCTAGGGCGCTGCACATTTTGTGCGAAGAAAGTGATGCGCCCCCCGGCCCCGCAGGGCGGGGAAATCCGAAGCTCGAAATTCGAAATGCTAAACAAATTCGAAGGGGCAATGTCCGAAGGATCAAAACGGACGGGGATCGAAAGTGTACCGTAGACCTTTGGTTCGCATCGCTCGTGACACGGGGTTCTTCCAGGGCACGCAGGCGAACTGGCGAGGATCGGCGACTGAGGTCGTGGCTGGAGTACTGCTCCCGACAATCGGAAGGCGGGTTTCCAACGCGGTGCGGGGATTTCACAATCCCGATTGCGCGCCGCTGGGGAAGGCAGACGACGAAGCGCTACGTCCCAACATACTCCCTTGCCTCCAAGGGAGATTTCAGACACAATTGCACGGATCGAGGCAAAAGGCGCCTAGCAAGGCAACGAGAGGTAAGGCGCCGAAGAGATGATCTCAGGCTGGATCGATGCCGCGTCGGCCAGGACAGCCAGGTGCGATGTATGTTTGGAGGTCGGAGAAAGCAATGGATTCGATGGGACCCAGCTCTGATGGCGAGCAAGTCAAGGCTAATGAAGACCTCTGCTTCGTCGCGATGCCTTTCAGCAAGGATTTGACTGAAGTGTACATAGCAGCGATACAACAGGCGGCGAAGAGCACCTCCAGCAACATGCGGTGCTTGCGAGCCGACGAGATCTCTGGCTCAGGGTCCATACTGTCTCAGGTGGAGGCGAGTATTCGTCAGGCGGCCGTAGTTGTCGCCGACTTGTCGGGAGGGAATCCCAATGTGCTGTATGAACTCGGGTATGCACGTGGAGCTGGCAAAGAAGCCATCATTTTGTCCCAGTCGGAAGATAGCATTCCGTCGAACCTTAGAGACATCCGTCATATTCCTTATGAGAATTCGACCGACGGAATAGAAATGCTCAAGTGGAAGGTGAAGGATGATCTGCGGGCAGTGATGCGCGACGAGGTTCGGACAGTTGATCAACACGCAGGCTCGGAGGACGCCGTGCGCTTGTACCCTAGGCGCGAGAAGTCCGCGTATAGGCTACCGAAGCTGAAGCCGCTTGTTTACATGTGCCTATCTGCGCTCCTGGGCGCAGCACTTGTGCTGGCGATACCCCGAGTGGTCAGAGCAGTGCGTAGCTCAGGCAGCGCAGCGGTAGACTTGTCGCAGGCGGGACACCATCCCAACGGAGGGGAGTGGGAAGTAGTACTAGGGCCGTCTGATGAGGTGACCCGCAGGCGCCCTATGCGATTTGGCGGCTTGTTGTTGTATGTTCCCGAGGACTCTTCGAAAACCGTGGCAGATACGCGAATACTGCGTTCGTCTGGCGAGTATGACTCAAGCGACATACCGCGAGCGAATCTGGCGCCCAAGGAATCAATGAACTTCCGGCAGGAAGCCTATGAATATGAGGTCACTCTTGAAGAATTCAAACGTTCCGGCAAGTTGGCGTATACGGTGCGCAGGAGGCCATTGCGTGAATCAGGAGACCGCAGCAAGTAGGGCAGTCTTTGTGCTTCGACTTTCGCTCCGTTCACGGAGTGCAGCGCCCCTCCGGTCGGCCTTGGAAACGGGGCGCGTCATTGAGTGAGGTCGTGTCCTGGCGCGAGTCAGGTCCTGCAGGCGGTGGGTAAGCGGGTTCGGGCGGTGTTGGGGG
>Ga0272442_10007080_pt1 | contig 14584 bp, 20 predicted proteins | sample SSMForm2O_FD_200262 | JGI IMG/M metagenome (GOLD analysis project Ga0272442, IMG submission 200262) | Marine sediment archaeal communities from Little Sippewissett salt marsh, Falmouth, MA, United States - SSM-Form-2O | ecosystem: Environmental > Aquatic > Marine > Wetlands > Sediment ...
ACATAATACTTGTATTGATTCCCTCCGGAAGAGTAATCCAAATAAACATACCTCCATTAGGAATTGTCCATTTTGAGCCTTTTGGAAAGTATTTTTTTAGAGCATCAAGCATTAAATCACGCTTTTTTTTGTAAAGCTTTTTTATTTCAACTACCTGTTTATCTAGATAACCTCCTTTAATATATTCATAGGCTACATATTGGCTGAAGACATTTGTACAAAGATCTGCTGCTTGTTTTGCTAAAACTAGTTTATCAAGTATCTGTTTTGATGCAATAACCCATCCTAGTCTAAAACCTGGAGCAAGTATCTTAGAAAATGTACTAACATAGATTACTCTACCTTTTTTATCAAAAGATTTTATAGGAGGAATAAATTTTCCCTCAAATATAAGTTCTCCATATGGATCATCCTCAATTATAAGAAAATCATATTCTGAAGCGATATCAAGAAGCTCTTTTCTATTACTAAGGGATACTGTCTCACCAGAGGGATTTTGAAAATTAGATACAGTATACAGAAATTTTGGATTTATCCCTGTTCTATGTAATCGCTTTAGATTTCTCCTAAGTGAATCAATATCAATATCAACATCAGTCATAGGAATTGATTCACAATTAGCTTCAAACGCACCAAAGGCTTGAATTGCCCCAAGATAAGTAGGTACACTTGACAAGTATGTATCACCAGGATCTAAAAAACAAAGTGCTGAGAGAAATAAAGCCTGTTGGGCACCAGTTGTCATTAATATATCATGTAATGTGCAGTTAATATTATTGTTTTTTTTCATCCTATCAGCAAGAACTCCTCTAAGAGGAATATATCCTTCAGTTGAACCATACTGCAAAGCATTTTTAATATCACCTTCAAATATCTTATCAATATTCTTATGAATAATATCAACTGGAAAAGCTGATGGATTTGGTAGACCTCCTCCAAATGAAATCATATCTGGTATTTGAGTAACCTTTAAAAGCTCTCTAATTTCTGAAGCTTTCAGCATTTTTGCTTTTTTTGAAAATAACCTCTCAATATTTACAACCATATGAAACCCTGTAAAAAGGCATCTTCTATGTTTTTATAAAACTTAGTACTGCTTTTTAAATCGAAGATAATCAAATAAAAACAAAGATAATAATTTAAATTTATTAAAAAAATGCATTTTAATAAGAGTTAAATTTCATTTATAAAATTATAACTTATTAAGTTCCTTTCTAATTTTTTCAATTGCTTCATTCTTATTAGTACCTAGTCCAACAGCATCAGGATTCAACTCACCTGATTTTATTTGTTTCAACCATTTTTCTAAAACCTTCTTTTCATACACTTTTCTTCACCAATCCTTATATTATATGAATTAAAGTCCAAAGAGGTTAATTTTTTCTTCATCATCAAATTTAATATTGCTTTCCACATCGTTTCTTTCGTTTCGCGATTTCCTTTGTTTAATAGGAGACATTAAAAAATCACCTTCAAATGATTAATGTCCTAATAAAGTAATATAACAAAATTTGAAAATATAATAATTTAGGTCTTTAAACAAGGAAAAAAATAATAAAAAGACAAAAAAACGAGGGGTAAATTGATATATTCCTCTATTTTTTTCTTTCTTTTCTTTCATCAATTATTTTTCTAATTAATACCGACAACTGATTGATATTTTTTTTATTAAATTTGAATTTTTCTTGAAATGGACATTCTTCATCTACTATTGCACTATTATTTTCCCTATTAAAAATGAGAGGATAAAGGACACAACCTTCAGGTCTATTTTCATAAATTAAACATATCTTACCATTATGAAAAACACATCTGCCTTCTATATTTTTTAATTTTATCCATCCTTTTTTATTCCTAGCAAAATAATTTTTGTCATAACCAATATTTTCAATTTTTTGTATATCACTATTTGTCAATAACATCGATGTATTTAAACAACATTTTGTACATTTATTTCGAATGCAAACATTACTTTTCAAGCGAATTTTCAAAAAAATTAGATATTTATCAATTTTAACTTTTGATTTCCTTTATTTTTTTTAAAAATTCCTTGGAAAACGCTCTCAAATTTTATAATCCTAATAAAGACTTTTGAAATGCAATTGAGATTTAATTATTAATATTTGAGGATTTTATTATGGCCCGAAAACCAGGTTGTATGTACCATAATATAAAACAGCATGCCTATACTAGGAGGGAATATATGGGGGGTGTAACTTTATCTAGAATTACACAGTTTGTTCTTGGAAATAAGACAGGGAAATTTCCATTTCAAATTTTGCTATGCTCAAATGAGAACTGTCAAATTAGACATACAGCTTTAGAAGCTGCTCGTGTTGCAGCAAATAGATATTTAGAAAAAAAAGTTGGATTATCTGATTATAGATTATCTATTTATCCATATCCTCATAATGTTTTAAGAGAAAATAAGCAAGCAACTGGTGCGGGTGCAGATAGAGTTTCTCAAGGTATGCGTAAGTCCTTTGGAAAATCAGTAGGAACTGCCGCTCGTGTTAAAAAAGGTCAAATTATAATGAAAGTCGAAACCAGTGAAAGAAATTTTGAATTTATCAGAACGGCTTTATTAAAAGCATCTTCTAAACTACCACCACCATGTAAAATAAAAATTGCGAGCTGATAATTTTGGGAAATATTAGACAGACAAGCATAAAAAATACAGCTATAGAACTTATAGAGAAATATCCAAAGGAGTTTATTATTGGTGATTTCCAACATAACAAACTAAAGGTCGCAGAATTAACCGATGTTAGAAGTAAACTCTTGCGTAATCGAATTGCTGGATATATTACTAGACGTCTGTCCCCTCATAAAAGAGATCGTGATATGAGTGTGATTTATAATGAATAATCTAAATTTTGAAAAAATAATGAATTTAACAACATGTAATGGACATTTAGGTGGAGTTCTTGGTGAAGCTCTTCTTAGATTTTTTTTAAAAGAAGAATTAATCAAAATGAATGATAAAGAATATTTTATTACACAAAAAGGTTGGGATGAGCTAGAAATAATTGGTATCGATGTTGATAAACTTCGCTCAGCAAAGAAAAAGATTGTTAATATTTGTTTCGAGAGTAACCACGGTATTCTTTACGAACACGTAGGAGCGTATCTGGGTAATCTATTGATGGAACGTATGATTGAACTAAACTGGATTCAAAAAAAGAATGATAAATTGTACCAACTCACTGAAAAAGGTTTTGCAGGTTTTGAATCAATGGGGATAAAGATAAAAAATGCAGTTTCAAGACAAAGAAAATATCTTTAGATATATTTTTTAAGGTGAAATAATAAATTGGATAAAAAAATAAAAAAATCTTTAAATGAAATTTACAAATCAATCAAAACTTTCAAATGTAAGCATTGTCACCAATGTTGTGGACCAATAATTTGGTTTGAACCTGAGGAACTTTTTATAAGAGATTACTTGGAAAAAAGTAAAATCAAACGTATTGTTTGGACAAAAGAAGAATTTGAAAAAAACCATATGAGGTGCCCTTATATAATTGACGATAGATGTATAATTTATCCCGTTCGACCTATTGTATGCAGATTACAAGGTAATATATCTGAATTAAAATGCAAGTCATCAAAACCTGTCAAATTAATATCTGAAAAAGAATTAAATAATATACGTGAAGAATTTATTAAACTAATTAGACAAGCAAATGGTATGAATAATTTTTATAGCACTCTGAAATTGTGAGAGTATAAAATGAAATCGAAAATCGGAAATGATGAATTCTGCCTTCATTGTAAGGAGTGGAGAGAATATGATATTGAAGGTAGATGCAAGATATGCAAACATATAATTCATAAAAAAGATTTAGAATCTGAAAAAAAAGGTTACAATAATAAAGAATCAGAATCAATGACATTTGAAGAGCTGGAAGAAAATCCTGATAGCTTAGATTATTAAAAAAACCATTTATGGTAATCATTATTAAAACAATTTAGATATCTGGCTCATATGAAAATTAAATCTGTTTCAGCTTATCCCTTAGATCTAAAATTAAAAGAACCTTTTGCTATTGCAAATGAAACAATGTATATTGGTGAAAATGTTTTTTTAAAAATTGAAACAGATGAAGACATTATTGGATGGGGCTGTGCAACACCCGATAGTGTAACCTCTGAAACAAAGGAAACAGTTATGGATTGTTTTAATAATATTTTAGAAGATATTCTTTTAGGTGAGGACCCAACAAGAATTAATTTCCTAAATGATGTAATTGAAGATAAAATTAAAGGAAATCCTTCATTAAGAGCTGGTATAAATATGGCACTTTACGATATTCTTGGTAAAAAGGCAAATTTACCATTATACAAGCTTCTTGGAGGATACAGAGATAAAATCGAGACATCAGTAACAATTGGTTTGAATCCAGTTGATGTTATGGTAGCAAAAGCAAAGGAATTTATTAAACAAGGATTCACCTGTCTAAAAGTGAAATGTGGTATGGATCCTGATCAAGATATTGAGGTTGTTCTTGCAATAAGAAATTCTGTTGGACCAAAAATTAAGATAAGATTGGATGCTAACGAGGGTTATAGTCTTGAAAAAGCTTTACGTGTTATTGAAACTTTGGAAAAACTTGGAGCAGATGTTGAATTACTAGAACAACCAACTCCTGCTAAATATCTATACGCTCTTAAAGAGGTAACAGCACAGTGCACGGTTCCCATTATGGCTGATGAGACCGCATTAACTTTAAGAGATAGTCTTAAGGCTGTAAAAATGGAAATTGCAGATATGATAAATATTAAACTTATGAAAATTGGAGGCATTACAAATGCTATAAAAGCAAATACTTTTGCAGAAGTAGCAGAAATACCGGTAATGATTGGATGTATGAACGAATCAATGGGAGCAATGGCAGCGGGTGTTCATTTTGCTTGTGCATTTAAAAATGTACAATATGCAGATTTGGATTCTGCCCTAGATTTTGATGAAGATATTGTTAAAGGCGGTGCAACATATAAAGATGGATTTGTTATTCCATCAGATAAACCTGGTCTTGGTATAGAGGTCAATTTGTAATATGGAAAAATCAGATTTCAATAAAATTTTAAATGAAATTCCTACTTATACTAGATTTTTAAATGTAGATGAAGTTGAAAATTTAGTAAATCTTATTGCAGAAATGCCTGGGGTTAAATATAAAAATATTGGAAAAACAGTGGATGATAAAACCTTAAAAATGTTAGATATAGGTAATAGTGATAGAACTGCATTAATTATTGGTGTACCACATAGTGATGAACCATTAGGAAGTTTAGTTGTAACTTATTTTGCTAGATGGCTATCAATCCATCCAGAGGAAAATTGTTTTGGATGGAGATGGTTATTCATACCTATTCTTGAACGTAGAGGGATGAGATTAAACGAAGGATGGTTTAATATGCCTGAATCGATGGCAGCAATGGCAAAGTCATCCTTTAGAGAACCAACAGAAGATCAATATGAATGGACTTTTCCTGTAAAATATGATGATTATCAATGGACACAATCTAGACCAGAAACTCTAGCAATAAAGAACGTTTTAGAAAAGGAAAAACCAGAATTGCTTTGTAACCTACATCATAGTGGATATACTAATGGATACTATTATCTAAGCAAGGAGTTACCAGAGGTTTATGATAAATTAAGAGATTTTACTACTAGGTTAAATATACCTCTTTCTGACACAGCACCAGACGTCCCTTTTGGAAAAATGATTTCACCAGGTTTCTATACTATGTATGGTTTAAAAGACTATATTAAATATTACAAAGAAAGTGATCCATTGGCATTACCTGCCTTAAGACGCGGTGCCTGTAGCGATGAATGGTATCAGAAAAATATAGGCGGCTTCAGTTTTAATTGTGAAGTCCCAATGTATCTAAGTCATAAATTAAAAGATAAGAATCCTTCAAAAAAATCTTATAAAAAAATGATTGAAGAACGATATAAAAGGAAAAAATCAAGATTAGAATATTCAAAAAAATTAATTGACAAAATAAAAGATTATGAAAATATGGCAGATCCTCTGCTTTTTAATTTAGCGAAAAAGCATATTTCAAATGCTCAGCTATCACTTGAACATGAAAAAAGACTACTAGAAAAAGCAAAGGATAGAATTATTACAAAAGCTGAAAAGTTTGAAAATAGCGTTCTAGAAGATATATTTGATTTGTTCTTCCTAGGTCAGATATGGAGAGTAGCAGAGAGTATCTGTGTGAAGGGTGGAACACCAAGAATTTGTAGAATTATGGAATTATCAGATCTTGAAATCAAAGGTCTTGCTAAAAGCGTTCAAGAAAGAGGAGCATTCTATCAAGTCCCAATACGTAATTCAGTAAAAATGCAACTTGGAAGTATACTTATTATTGCAGAGGCATTAAAAAATAAAAAAAACCTTAATCATTAGAATCAAATGAATAGCTTTCATATGATAGATTTTTACCAACACTTCTGTTTTTTTTGTAACTATTTTCCTGCTTATTTATGACTAATGGTGTTTTTCTTTGTTTAACAATTTTAAGTAATTTTTGTGTTACATCAATTGTTTTATTCATATTTTCTTCCTAATCTTTTATACAATTTTTTTCCTTAATAAAATCCCTAACATCTCCTTTATATTACTTTCTATGTTCACCTTGGTAATTTTAACTTTTTGATGGAAAAGTAGTTGAATATGTTTCAAATACCTGCTTGATTTACTATGAATAATGAAGTTATTCGCAAAATTACTACAAAAGACCTAAACAGCATAATAGATTTAGAAAGAAAATGCTTCAATAAATACATAGCATATACTCCAAGACAGCTGAAATACCTAATAACAATTGCAAATAGCAGTTGTTTAGTAGAAACAATAAACGAAAAAATCCGGGGATTTATTATTGTTTTATATTGCAACGGCAAAAGAGTTGCTGGGGTAGAAACATTAAATGTTGATCCATTATATAGAAGGAATGGCGTAGGAAAAAAGCTTCTTAATGCAGCCGAAGAAGAGATGTATTCTAGATTTATAAAAAAAATCAGATTGGAGGTATCAATAGGAAATATATCTGCTATTAATCTATATGAAAGACTTGGATTCAAAAAAATAGCTTTATTAAAGGAGTACTACAACTATAAACAATATAAAACATATGATGCCTTTAGAATGGTTAAAGAATTAGAAACTTAACATCAATAAAATTATTTTAAACTAGTCCATTTATTATTTTTTAATTCGCATTTCCCAGTTGAATAATTATTTATTATACGCATTATTTTAAATCTTAAATGTTCAGGGATAAAATTTGGATTACAAGTTTTTTTATTAATATGGATTTTTTCAACATGATCAACTGGCTTAATATTGGAAATTTTTTCTTTATATCCTATAAGATAAAATGATTGATTTTTCTCATCTTCATCTAATCTTAAATTTGATGAATTAACATTTTTAAAAAAATTATCGATATGTTGATTTTTAAAATTCATAATTTTAGGATCGGCTTTATTTGCTAATAAAAAAAGTAAAACACCCATACATTTTGAACAAATCCCACATGGAACAACTTCATCATTTTGAAAATGACAAGAATGACATGACCTTTGATATTTAGCAACATCAGGGTATCGATTAACAAGTATCTTTTCTACAATTAAACCAGATATATTTCTAACTGCCGACCATTGAAACAGACCAGGAATCCTTTTTGAAAACCATTTATTCATTAAAACGTCATAGTCTTGGTGTTGATCATATATACCATAATAATGTTTAATTCCAAGATATTCAGGATTGGTTCTTAGATCATCAAACTCACTCCCAATTAAAAGATTACCAATTTTTTTATCGGTAAATATTGGTAATAGTAAAAATACATAGAATGGAAAGATGCATAAACGAATTGGATATGTGTCCGCCCAAACCTTTCTATGGTCAGATCTAATAAATTTCAAATTATCAAGCATAAAAACATAGAATCTATCAATATTTGTCCAAACACGCTGGGTTTTATTATCAATTAATTTATGGTATCTATAAGCAGGAATAGCAGTTCTCCAATGCCCTCCACTTTCATTAACATATAACGGATAAGTTTTGCATCCAATTTCATTGAGGATTCCATAAGTCAAAAGGCTTTCTTTACCCCCACTTGATAAAATACCACAGCTGTTCTTATCTAAATCAGAAGTGATCTTCTCATCTTCATAGATTCTATTAGGCTTAATTATAGTAATTGGATTAGCATCCTCGGGTCTTACATTTTCTTCTTTAGGAATATATTCTAGAAGAATATAATTAGCTCTTCTTCTAAGAATTTTATTTACAAAAATATCCTTGCTAAAAATTCTATTTAGACTGTTTAGAATTTCATAATCAGACTCACTTAAAGAAAAATTTAATTTGAACTTTTTTGAAAATAAACCATAATTTAAAAGCGGCATTGTAAAAGCAAGTCTTAAAAGAGGAAGATTTCTTTCATTTACCTTATTTTCATATTTTAAAATAATATTAAACGATGAATTATCTCCATTAATTTTGTTGAGAAGTACATTTGTTTTAACACTGTTCCTATTAATCTCTGGTTCTGATAACTCAATAGAAGAAAAACATAGTAAATCAGATGATTTACTATTCATTAATTTCCTCCAAAAAATCTACTATCTCAGAAACACCTTCACTTAAAGGTTCAATTACTGGAACATTGAAAATATTCTTAAACTTAATTTTAAAATCTTTTATTTCATCTTTTATCATATTTTCTTTATTTAATCCAATCCCTACCAAAGGTTTTTCGGTAAGAATCTTAGCAATACTTACAACCCTTTTTGGATCAGGCATTGGAAACTCTGGAAAACCATCAAGATTTGGTCTTTTTGGAGCATCTACCAAAATAAAACCATCTATTTTACCAGCAGCTAGAATTTCATAACCTCCTGGAAAAAAAGGATGAACAAGACTACCTTGCCCTTCTATTATCATATAGTCAGGTTTTAATTCCTTCCAAGAATCAAGAACTGCACCCTCAATTCCACCAGATATAAAATCATTAATCATAGCATCAAGAACAATACCATGAGGCCAACCTTGCATCCAACCAGTTTGACCGGTATAAATCATATCTGTTTTTTTACCTCTCCTCTTTAATTCTTCATTAATAAAAACAGCAATAGTTCTTTTACCAATAGCAGAGTCGGTACCAATTATTCCAATTCGTTTAGATTTTACATTTTTGATTTCACCGGTATAAAATCTTTTATAATCGCGAAAAATCTTACGAACATCTATGATATTACATTTATGTTTTTTAGCAAGTCTTGAAAACCTAGGATCATCAGAAATGAATTGATGTAGACCCGAAACAACATCAAGACCTTTTTTAAGTGCCCATATAACTGCTTTATCATATCCTTTTGGTAAAATACCCCCCTCAGAAACAGCACCAATAATAAAAGTATCTACATCAACTTTTGAATATGCACTTTCAAGGTCATTATATAAAGGAATATTTCTTTTTAGACCATCTAGTATATCACCTGCATCCCCCTCTGAAATTGTTGAATCAATAACACAACAAATATCAAACCTTTTACTGTATCTAACAAGACCATGAGCAGTTTTACCATCTGCACAATTAAAGAGTTTATCTACATAAACAATAGCTTTTTTCTTAACCATACCCCACCTTTTACAATTAAATTATTAAAATTTAGTTTATTTCCTACCTGTTAAAATTATAACATATCTATCATTTGGTAAGTTTTCTTTATTATGTTTATCTAATACTGCAATAAGACCAGCAGTAGAAGCAGGAAGTACACTAAGACCCTCTTTTTCCCTAAGAATTTTTGAAAAATATTGCATGTTCTTATCGGTAGCATAAGCACCCCATCCTCCGGTCTCTCTTATTGCTTCGAGAGCATAATCCCCATCAATAGAACGCCAATTAATAAGTGGCTCATTAACAGCAGTTTCGTGAATCTTTTCAGGAGAAAGGTCCTCACAATTAGCTAAATTTTTTAAATATGCCTGGATAATTGGGTTTTTTCCAAAGGATGAACCTGCAACAATTCTTGGGATCTTTGATGTCTTACCACGTCTATAAAGACTTAAAAAACCTTTATAAATTCCGGCAAGAGTTGTACCATTAGATACTGGCATTGCAACAACAGCAGGTGCATCACGAAGTTCATCATAAATCTCATAAGCTATTTCACCATATGCACGTAATTGAATCATCGTGTTATCTCCTCCTGCATTTGCATCGTAATATTCCTTCTTATCAGCCATTTCCTGAGAAACCTTAACGGTATTTTCATAATCTCCAGGAACTCGAATAATTTGTGCACCATTTTCCTCAATTTCTTTAATTCTACTAGTATGATATTTTTCAGGAATATAAATCTCACATTTTATTCCTGCAATAGAAGAAGCAAGAGAAATCGCAGCTCCATAATTTCCACATGTTGCAACAGTAACTGTATCATAACCTCTCCTTAAAGCATCCATGACTTGAGCAAATGCAATACGATCTTTTTGTGTTCCAGTTGGTGTTGTTCCTTCAAATTTTAAAAAGATTTGTCTTAGACAAAATTCCCTTTCAATATTTCTTGCACGGGTAAGATTAGTATCACCAATCTCAGAATCGATAATATCTTCAAAAGCCTCAAGTCTTTCCTCTAGACTCCGATTAACATCAGCTGCAATCTTTCTTTGAAAGTCAAGTTCAGGGGCAATTGGTGGAAATTGTGATTTAGCTCCATCTAAAATATTAGAAATTATATCTGATTTATTATTGTTTGATTTATCTTTGTCAGAATTATTACCATTTTTAATTTCTTTTTCTGAAAGCATAATTCTTACACTAAATAAATAAAGATAACCAAAAAAGTCTTATTTAAAAATGTCGATGCTTCTAAAAGATAAGTTATATAGATATGTTATTATATTCTGGTAAAAAATTGAGTTATATAATTATTGATTTTAAAACATCTTAATTGGAATTTGATATGGAACCATTCGACTCTGATTACGATTATGATAGTACAATTTTTACTCCAAATGGAAGACTTTTACAGGTAGAATATGCAAGAGAGGCAATAAAAAAAGGTTCTACAACTATAGGTTTAAAATACAGAGATGGAGTAATAATTATTACATATAAAGATGTATCTACAAAGTTAATAGAAATATCCTCAATCGAAAAAATTTCTCAAATTGATACAAACTTAATATCTGCATATGTTGGTTTATCTGCTGATGCTAGACATTTAATAGATTATTCCCAAGATATTGCTGCTAATTATAAGCTTTGGTATGATGAAGAAATAAATATAAGAAATTTAGTGGAAGAACTATGTGAATATGTTCATTTATTTACAACTTTTGGAGGTTTAAGACCTTTTGGATTAGTACTACTAATTGCAGGAATTGATTCCACAGGAATTCATTTATATGCAACAGATCCATCAGGTTCATTCTTGGATTATAAGGCTATTTGCGAAGGTGTAAAAAGCAAAAATATATTAAAATATTTAAACAAACATTATAACGAAAATTTAACATTTAATCAAGCTATTAAACTTGCTATCGATTCAATTAAAAAAAATTATAAAAGAAAAATAAATATTGATTTCTTTGAGGTTGGCATTATAGATAAAAATATTGGGTTTTATAAATTAAATAAATCAGCAATAAAAAAAATGATATAATGATAAAAGAAGATTATTCTACAGATGTATTCAATACAATATCATTGTTACTTGCTGAAAAAAGAACGTCTCTAGCAATTCTAAGAACAGCTATAGCAATATTTACATTACCAATATCTGTTTTTACAGTGCTAATCGCAACATCTAGATATTATGAGATTATGAATTCACTTCATTTTATAATTCCTTTATTAGCAATATGTATAATTTTAATAATTTTTGGTTCGTATCTTATTTTTAGGTCATTTAAAAGAATAAGAGAGATTGATCATAAAATTCAAGAAATTAAAAAACAGTATAATATGAAAGACATAGTAGACTCATGTTAAAAATTATTTTGCCTTTCGCCACAATTTAAAAAAAAGAAAGAGGATATCCAAATTTATGAAGGAAAATTAGTTAGTATTGATAAATTAGGAATAGTTCTTGACAGAAAAATAGGTAATAAATCAGAAATTGTTGTAAATGATTTTTTCCCTGGCACAATATTGATGCAATTAGACGCACACCAAAGGATTAGAAAAATAAAAATTTAAATACAAAATATTTGTTTTAAGCATAGATGCACATGAGTGTTATTAATGATATATTAACTTATATCGAACCTTATCTTGATAAAATTTATTTTTTAATAGGTTTAATCTTTGTTTTTATTATATTTAGTATTATTCTAAGAATCATTAAAAACATTTTACTTAAGAAGGTAACGAGAAAAAAACAGATCTCTAATGTTGTTACTTTTCTTAGTTTATTAAAATTCATATTTGCATTTTTCTTATTTATTATTATAATTTTGGTGTATTATGGTAGTTGGGGCGATATTGGTTTTGTTGCTGGTTTATTAACAGTTGCACTTGGAATGGCATTACAAAAGCCAATTACTGGTGTGTTTGCCTGGTTAATAATTATTTCTCGAAAACAATTTAGTATTGGCGATAGAGTAATTATTTCAGGAATAAAAGGTGACATTATGAACATATCATTGACGCATATTCATCTTGAGGAAGTTGGTGGAACAATTGATGGTGAGGAAAAATCAAACAGAACTGTAATTCTACCCACTTCAATCATTTTTGAAAAGGAAATAATTAATTATAATGAAAGGGATGATATTATTCTTGATGAGGTAACCGTATCAATTACCTATGAAAGTAATCTTGAAAGAGCAGAAAAAATAATGAATGAAGCTGTAAAAACAATTATGACACCGCATTGGCAATTTTTTACAAAGAAAAGACTTATTGGTTCACATATACGTCTAAAGACAAAAGATTCTGGAATAGATGTAACTGTTAGATATCATACACTTGCTCTAAAAAGAAATAGTATAGCAACAGATATTATCAGAGAAATTTTAAAAGAAATTAGAAAAACAGATGATGTTGAAGTTGCTTATCCTCATACTCAGGTTCTATTACCAGAAGGAAAAAAAGTAAAATAATTTTTTTATAATTCCAAAATTGTAAAAAATGAAAAAGATAATTTGGATTGATAAAAAATTTAAGAAAAATTCCTTTAAATATATATTTCAATGTATTCTTGCAACTCTTACCATTCTTGCTGTACTGATATTTTTAGATGTATTAAAAGAAACAGCAATAATTACTGCTCTTGGGGCAAGTGCATTTATTGTTTTTACAATGCCAACACAATATTCATCTGACCCAAGACGACTTATTGGTGGTTATATTGTTGGTCTCATAGTAGGATTAATTTTTTACTTTTTATCCAAATCTCAAATCAAAAATACATTTCAATTTTCTGAAACAACAACACTAGTTATATTTGGCGCGATTGCAATAGGTTTTGCAATATTTATAATGGCAGTCACAAATACTGAACATGCTCCTGCAGCAGGTATTTCACTTGGCCTAGTAATAAATCGATGGGATTACTTGACAATAATTTTCATTTTTATAGCTGTTTTATGGTTAGCAAGTATTAGGTATTTATTAAGAGGATATCTTATGGATTTAATATCACCACATATTAATCCTCCTGAGGAACATAAAAGATGAATTAAATCTAGGTTATTCCTGGGTCAATATAATCCTCATCAGATTTATATTCCTCATCTTCTAATGATTTCTTGCAGTTTTTACAGATTCCTTCATTCTCCTCATCAGGATCTAGTTCTTCCCCACAATTCTCACAATATTCAGTCATAATTATTTCTCATCTTTCAAATTTAATAAAGTATGTTATTATTTTTTAGTTATTAAATTATATTATTATAATGGACAATTAATGATTTGCCAATAAAAATACAGAAACTATTTATTTAAAACATCAATCATTAAATTGAAATTGAGGAGGAAAAAAGGTGGCTTTATTAGAAGAACAAATTAACAATGAATACCTACGATTTTTAATAATACTAGTCATCACAGTAATCTTTATTTCTATTACTTACATAATTTTAAGATTCATTGTTAAAAAAATTGCCGATAAAAAAAAGAGATATGGAGAGTTTATTCTAAAGCAAATTTCCTTACCTGTTTTAATATTGATTTTTTTTATAGGGTTATACACTTCTCTAAAATCACTAATAGCCTTAGAAGTACATTATTTATGGGTAGACGGGGTTTTTTTTGTTATCACTGTATTAATTTCTGCTTTTTTGGTATCAAGAATTATCAATGTTCTAATGCTTGGTTGGCTAAAAGTTCGTAGAGGTTTTAAACGAACACCTGGTCTATTAAGTAAAGCTGTAAATGTAATCATTTTTGTTATTGCAATTGCATTAATTCTTGGTTATTTTAAATTTGATATAACTCCCTTGATTGCTGGCGTGGGACTAAGTGCCCTTGCAATTGGCCTTGCTCTTCAAAGTACTCTTTCTAACTTTTTTGCAGGAGTTCATCTTATATC
>Ga0272442_10007081_pt1 | contig 14583 bp, 13 predicted proteins | sample SSMForm2O_FD_200262 | JGI IMG/M metagenome (GOLD analysis project Ga0272442, IMG submission 200262) | Marine sediment archaeal communities from Little Sippewissett salt marsh, Falmouth, MA, United States - SSM-Form-2O | ecosystem: Environmental > Aquatic > Marine > Wetlands > Sediment ...
ATGAAAAAAGCAAAAAATAATTCATATGATTTAGCAATTATCGATTATAGATTGCCTGGATTCAATGGAAACATCGTTGCTGCTGAAATAAGTGAGAAAAATCCTACTACTCATATCCTGTTTATCACTGGTTCATACGATCTAGTTCAGAAATTATTATCAAAAAACTCAAAATACTATGTATTACTCAAACCAGTAAAAGTTGAAGAAATAATTAAAACCATCAAAAAAACCCTGATAGACCCGGAGTTAAAATTTCACCCAGTCGACGAATATATAGTATTGGAATAACCAAATATTATAATAAATTGGAAAAAAGGGTGATCATACGGTTCCTTCTTGCCAGCTTGTGAGGTATTTTAGTTGTTCCTCGGTTAATTTATCCAGCTGGAAACCCATGGCCTCGAGTTTCAGCGAGGCAATCATATGATCTATGCTATCGGGAACATTGTGTACTATTGTCTCAAGATCTGTATTCATAAGCCACTCTGCTACCAGTGCGTGGTTCGCGAAGCTCATATCCATGACCTCTGATGCGGAGCCATCAGCTGCTGCAAGGTTCACAAGCCTTCCCTCTGAAAGGAGGTATAATTTTCTCCCATCCTCGGTATGGTATTCGTCTACATCTGGTCTGATTCGTATCTTCCTTGTGCTCATCTCTTCTAGAGCTGGGATGTTTATCTCGACGTTAAAGTGACCACTGTTGGCTAGCACTGCTCCTGACTTCATTACTTCAAGGTGTTTTTTGTCTATAACGTGTTTGCAGCCTGTACTTGTCAAGAATATGTCCCCTATCTTGGAGGCATCTACAAGGCTCATGACCTTGTATCCCTCCATCGCTGCCTCAAGGGCTCTAACTGGGTCAACCTCTGTCACGATAACATTGCATCCCATCCCTGCTGCTCGTTTTGCGATCCCTTGTCCACACCATCCATAGCCGCTCATTACGAAATTTTTACCAGCTAACAGCATTCCCCCTGTTGCTCTTACAACGCCATCAATAGTGCTCTGTCCTGAGCCGTACCGGTTGTCAAACATGTTCTTGGTGGGGGTATCATTCACCGCGATCATGGGATACTTCAAGGCACCACTGTCAGACATGGCTCTTAGCCTAATGACCCCTGTGGTTGTCTCTTCACTTCCTGCCCTGACCCCGTCAAGAAGCTCTATCCTATCACTGTGAACGGTACTGACCAAATCGCATCCATCGTCAATAGTGATATTAGGCTTGTAGTCAAGCACACTGTTGATACACTCATAGTACTCTTCCTTGGTCTGACCCCTCCAAGCATAGACGTTAGTCCCAGACTTTGCTAATGCAGCTACTACGTCATCTTGGGTCGTGAGTGGGTTGCTCCCAGCGAGGGCGATCTTGGCGCCTCCAGCCTCCAACACCCTAATGAGTACCGCGGTCTCTTTTGTGCAGTGGAGGCTCGCTGCGATTTTCACGTCCTCCAAGGGCTTCTCTTTCTCAAACCTTTCCTTAATTATTCCTAGGACAGGCATGTGGCCAGTAGCCCATCCGATGTTTAGCTCGCCTTGTTGTGCGAGGCTTATGTCTTTTACCTTATAGCTCATGGGATAGATGTGTGTTTATTCTCTATTTTACAGTATAGTCGTCCAGTTATTCCATTAGTAATATCCAGCTCAGACTGGAAATCAAGTATTAGACAATAAGGCACCCTTCAACCATCCTCCCAGTTTCATAGCTGCAAGAGTTGCCGCCTGTTCGGGCTCTCGATCATCCAAATCAGTGAGAAATAGTACATTGTCCTCATCATCAACAACGAGAAAACGCCTCCCATAACCATCAAGCACCACATACAACGGCTTGTCCACTCCGAAACTGAATATTACAGCCCTATCATCCTTACTCGATGTTATTCTTCCCCCTTCTATAAGCCCCGCTAGCCAGCCTCCTCTCTTAATAGCCCATTTTACCGCTGCTTCCTCAGGATTATTTTCCTCTATGCTTGTGATGAATAGGATGTTCCCAGCGTTGTCTTTTACGTAGTATCTTTTCGATGGATCATGGGTTGAGTCTGGGATCACGAATAGTGGGGCATTCATTTGGTTCACATAATAGGTGTTTAATGTAATTCTCAAACTCCAGTCAGAGTTTATGATTTTTTCCTAACCTCTGTTTGAAATTTTATATCTTTACTAGTCCTAAGTAATCTTAAGTTGGATAATATCATTATCAAACCTCTTGGCTCTTTTGACGAAGCCAAGATTTGCGCGAAGATGATGGCTGACTCTGAGCCTTGGATTAGGCTTGAGAGAGGTTACGAGTCGTCATTTGACATAATTGTTGAGCCTTCCAGGGAAGTGTTTCTCGCGTGGATCGGTGAGGAGATAGTGGGATTTGTAATTATAGAGATGAATGGGACCTTCAAGGGTTACATCAAGTCTATATGTATCTCACCTAGTCAACGGAGAAAGGGAATCGGTTCAAAACTAATGCATTACGCTGAAGAGAGGATCTTTTCAGAGACACCTAACGTGTTCTTACTGGTCTCAAGTTTCAATTCAAGCGCTCGGACGCTCTACCAGAGACTTGGCTACGAAGAGATCGGTGAGTTCAAGGACTTTATTGTTAGGGGACATTCTGAGATATTGATGAGAAAGACAAAGGGTCCATTATCTGAGTACCCTGAATGAGATAGACTGATTGGATTCACTCTGATTGATTTTTGTCCAATTGCATCTCCAGCCTATACTTGTCCACAGCGTTCTTGATCCTGCGCAAGAGCAGGATGTAATGCATGGCATCGTTATCCTTTTGCACATAATCACTTATCCCCGCCTTGAAAGCCTCATCCATTACGTTGTCCATGGATTGATTCGTGTACAGAATCACGGGTACTTGGGATGACTCCCTCAGTTTTCGTGTGAACTCGATACCATTCAATTCGGGCATATTATAATCTGACAAAACACAGTCAGGGTTGTTTTCCCTGACCCATTCAAGAGCCTCTCTGGGAGAGGATGATATCTCAATATCCAGCTCCCTATCATGATGCGAAATAATCCGTCGAGTAATCTCAAGACTATTTGGCTCATCATCTACTATAATTAGACGTAGCAGTATTCCCTCACCTGACTACCGGTTAATATAGATATGTGATTTGAGTATAATAAGAACCCTATTAGAACAAAATGGAACGAGTGTTCCATATTAGTAATCTATAATTTTGATACATGTTTTTCACCACTATATCTCCATAAAACAGGTGAATAAAACATTGAGGTAAAACTTCCAATAAAATTCTTGATTTAAAAAACATGTTCAGTTCGATTAATCAAGTGATCTTGGAACTCTTTAGGTAGTTTTGTAAAGTAGGCTGGTAATCCCCAGAGCCTTACTGTAAGGTTCTCATATTTCTCTGGAGTCTCTTGAGCCGCGATGAGTGTCTCCCGATCAATTATATTGAACTGCACTTGAATGCCTCCAAGCTGGTTGAACGCCTTCAACAAGGACACCAGTTTATCTGTTCCCTCAGAACCCATCAAGGCTGTCGGGTGGAGCGCAATATCCAGCGCATTGCCATTAGCCATCAGTGATTGGTCTACCTTTGCCGTGGACTTCATTACAGCATATGGTCCTTTTCTGTCTCTTCCGGGTGATGGGGAGAAGTTTGGGCTAAGGCTTTCCCTGTCTCTTCTTCCATCGGGAGTGGCTCGCGTCACCATACCATGGCTGATATATTCACCGTAGCTGAAGAGCCCCAGATTAAATCTTCCACCCATGGGGTTCCTGTGTTTGGTTACCTCTGCTGCGATATAGTCTACCAACTCCTTGGCGATATTATCCACATAATCCTCATCGTTACCGAACTTTGGAGCCCTGTTGAGCAATCGTTGTCTCAAGGGCTCATAGCCTACATAGTTTGAGTCCAGTGCTTGTCTCAGCTCTTCTGCTTTGACCTTTTTCTCCTCGTAGACCAGTTTCTTGACCGCCGCTAGACTATCTGCTGTGTCTGCTACCCCTGAGACGTTTATCGTGGCATTATTGTAGGTTGCACCCCCCATGGTCAAGTCCAATAAGTTTTCTACGCAGCTCTCTACGCTCGCTGAGAGCCACGGATTGGGTGCAATCTTAGGCGCTGCTCTCTGCAATATGTTGACGCTGCTGACAGCCATAGCGACTGCAACACTGATCTCACGCTTCACCGTATCAAATAGTTCCTCATAGGACTCGTAATCAGTTAGTCTCCACGTTGCCTTCTCCAAGCATTTCAGTAGCTTTATCTTGCCCTCGAAAGCCCAAGGATTGGTTCTGCCCTGTACCAGTATCTCGCTACAACCATCATTGGTATAATCTCGGGCATCACGGAGTCGAACCCCTGCTTTAACCAGTGCTTCTATGATTATCTCATCGTTGTATATACCGGGCATGCTCTTGTTTTTCTTTATCAACGCCGCTGCTCGTTTGAGGAACTCCTCTGGGCTATTTCGATGAACCCTGATGTTCCACTTGGGATCAATGGTATCCAGATTATCGGTAGCAGTCAAACACATGTAGGACAACGTGTTTGTAGCGTCCGCTCCTTCTGGTGTGACTCCCCCCAAGATAATGTTCTGAAGGTTATCACTTGTGTAATCAGTATAGCTGCTGTATTTTATCCATAGGCATTCAAGGAGCTCTTGAGCCTCATCTTCATGGATAGACCCCATCTCTAGCTCCTTTTTTAGTGGAGCCCACATGTACTGGTCAATTCTTCCAGCCTGATGAGCGCCCTGAGCGTGATTGATCATGTGGCTGAACCAGTGAAGCTGCAGAGCCTCCCACCAGCTCTCAGGAGCCCTCTCTGTGATAAGCTTGCATACCTCTGATATTCGTATTAATTCCTGTTTTCTTCTGGGGTCTTTTTCTTTCTCTGCCTGATTGGCTGCGTGTTCCGAGTATCGTATGGCTAGTTTTTTGGCTGCTTCGAGGCACAGGATAACTGATCGTAAAAATATCTCTTGATGCTTTGCCTGAGGGCCTGAGTGATCAATCGACCCCAGTTGTTTTACTGCCTTCTCCTGTAACCCGCTCCACCCATACTTGATAATCCTGTGGTTTCCTGCCTGCTGGTGCCCCGGGTGGCAGCTCTCATCTAACCCATATCTTCTCGCTGTGGCTCGTTCCTTTTCTGTTGCATAATGGGGGAATAATGCGTACCTTGTGCTTCCACCATAGTTCTCAATGCTCTCCAATACTGGGTGATAAGTCTCATCTGAGAATCCTCCCTCGATGAGCTTGTTCCCAGCGTCCAAGTATATTTGCCCTGAGACGCTCCTAGGAGGCAAGATGCGTATTGATGGGTCATGTGGGTCTGGGTGCTCCCTGAAAGGCATACCGACGATGAGTTCCTCAGGATAGATGTGAACAGGTACATGGCTCAGATACAGGTCAAGTGCCATGGCTTTCCTGATGGACAGTGGCTCGGCTTCTACTCCGGGTCTGTCCAGTATGGTTAGTCGTTCCTCTGCATCTTCTTCTCTCTTGTTCTTGTTCAGATTCTTCTTCAGTGTCTCTATTCTACTCAATTCCCATCACCACCACGTTATCTAGGATCTCTGATGCTTGTTCTTTTATCTCCTTGAGCCGATCGAGGCTATGATTTTCACCTGAATAATTGTATTCTCGGTTCAACGCCTCATATTTCGGGACACCAATCTCGTGATATGGCAAAAAGAATGTACGCTCAACCTTCAATCCCCTAACATATTCTACTAAGGTCTTGACGTGTTCCCTGTTGTCATTTACTCCAGGTATTAGGGGGATTCTAACCCAGATAGGTTTCCCGAGACCACTTGTTCTATCAAGGTTCTCCAGTATCAACTCGTTGCCAACACCAGTATACTGCTGATGCTGGATGGAGTCCATATGTTTCAGGTCAAAGAGCACGAGATCAGTATAATCCAGAGCCTGCTCCAGTTTCCCCCATGGCGCATATCCACAAGTATCCAGTGCTGTATGATATCCTTCTTTTTTGAGGAGTCTCAATAGCTCGATTGTGAACTCTGGTTGAGCCATGGGTTCCCCCCCAGATAGGGTAACACCTCCATTTGAGACCATTAATAGCTCTCTGTCTTTCTCGATTTCTGCGAGAACTTGCTGGATGGTCTTCTCCTCTCCAATGACCTCTATAGCGTCAGAATAGCATACCGCTGCACAGGCTCCACAGACGTTGCAGGCTTCTCTATCGATCTCTCCCGGGGATTTTACTGCATCAACCGGACATGTGTCTACACAGTTTCCACACCCAATACATTTCTCTTGGTGAAATAATAGCTCAGGGGACTTGCTCTGGCTCTCGGGGCTATGGCACCAAGCGCAGTTCAGGGGGCAGCCTTTGAGGAAGATGGTAATTCTTATCCCTGGACCATCGTGTACCGCATAGTGCTTTATATCGAAAACTTGTCCCCTGGTTCTGCTCAAGGTTGTTACATCTTTTACTTGGGAATTGGTTGAATAAAATACATCCCAGAAAACGCGGGCTTAGGTTCTTAAACCCTGATATCTCTTTTCCTGTGTGGATATCCTTGGAATAGAATTGAATCGAAAAACAATACTCACCTTATCCATTTTCATTCTAGTAATCGTTTCAGTTCTCTGGCTGCATTCTTATGCCATAAATATTGAGATTCCACAATCCTCGTACCCATGCAATATCTGCCATTAAAAAAGGAGATTATTGACCCCTCATGAGGGCGAATAACTCGCTGATTTTCACTGACTTACTACGCTTCATTGCGGAGTCCAGTTTGTCCAACGGGATATAGGATATAGCCTCAGCATCACAGTACTTGACACACTCAGGGTCACCGCCACACAGATCACACTTGAAGGCAACATTACTAACAGGATCTACGCTGATTCCTCCAATGGGGCACGCCATGCTACAGATACGGCAACCTACACAAGCTTGATCATCAACTACCATGGCTCCTGTTTCCTCGTTTCTTGATATGGCGTTGGTTGGGCAGGCTTCCATGCATAATGGGGTGTTGCATTGGAGGCACACCATGGGGAGATAATTATGGTATTCACCGAGTTTCTCGTATCGGACTATCTTGATGCGTGATCTGGATGGCTGAACCCTCCCCGTGTTCTTGAGAGAACAAACGGTCTCACAGGTCTTGCATCCAGTGCATTTCTCGATATCTACGCTAAGTACCTTCAACTTGATCCCCCCTTGGGTTTCCTCTTTGCTCCAAGCTTCTTCCTCTTCTTCAGATCCTTGGCGATATCTTTCATATCCAACGACTTCAGGGTGTTTTCTTTCTGATAACCTGTCTCAACATCCCAGCCCCTAAGACTATAGTACTCGTCTTTCATCTTCTCAAACAGTGCCTTGTCGAGTTTTCTACCCTCTTGGTCGCCATCTGGTACTGGTACCTTGAAGAAGAAATCAGGCAAAGCGTCTGCCGCACGGGTTCTCCCATCTCTTACGACGATGGCTCTTTCGAGGTTGCATATTTTTTCTCCTATCTGGAGTAGCTTTTTCTCGTCCATGGGGATCCCAGTTGCTGCCGTGAACCTCTCTGCGGCGAACTGGTACGAGGTGTCACCGAACTGGGAGCCCGGTGCGCCTACGCGTTCAGGTCTTATCATAGTTGTACAGTAGCCTAGAGAATCAGCGACTGCTGCCCCATTCATCTCATAGATCAATGCCGCTGGTTTTCCCTCATAGGCTGTTGCTACTATGGCTTGTTCTGTACCAAACATCTCTTTGGACCACTTGTAGGCTTCTTTGGATTCCTCAGGGTCATATCCCTTGTATTCTTCCTTTGCTGGTTTATCCCAGAGCACCACATGGTATGTTGTTGCCCGTAGGCTGTTGCCCCTGCTGGATATCGCCTCTCCCAACGCAGTGCCTGGTTCTGCCCTGAACTCAAAGGTCCTCATAGTCATGCCCTGATTATGATACAGGTAATCCATGGCTCGTTTACCCAGCTTATCCGCAAAAGGAATAGGTCCATCCGCAAGTACCTTACCAAAACCTTCACGGTAAGCTATCTTTCGGGCAGTCTCAACCAGCGCATGGCTACTAGCCCTCTCAAAAGGAATATCATCAAGCTGCTTCTCTGTAATAACCCCATCCGTGTACAGATGGGTAAGCCAAGAGACTATCGTAGCTACCTCCTTGTTATCCATACCAAGGTCTGACATCATTCGATTTGCCTTGAACGCCGAAGCTAGATCCGTCATCCATAGCTTCCAAGGCCAATAAGTTGGATAACATCGCCATATGTTAGCCCCAGTACCCGGGATACTGTATAGGGGCTGGCATGGAAATGGGCATCCAAAGCATCCAATATTCTTCTCAAAATACTCCCCTAGATAATTCTCCTCATACTCTTTTCTCACATCAGGCCTATCTCTCCAAGCGTGGCTCTCGTAGTTACCTACTACTCCCGCGTCGCCCACGAGGAAGCCCTGTAGATATGCGTCTTTTCCCATTTCTCTTTCAATATTTGCTACTCCCAATCTCTTTCTGGTGGCTTGAACAGCTTTAACAAGCTTGCTATTGTATTCGAGTATCTTGTCTGGGTCGTGAACATGGATTGCTCCTGTTCCTCGGACAACCACTGCTTTGAGTTTTTTAGCGCCCATTGATGCACCTACCGGAGTGCCGCTCCTATAGCCGTGTTCCACTGTTGCCTGTACTGCTAGGTTCTCGCCTGCGGGTCCTATGCTGGCTACCTGTGCGTCCTCGTCTTCTACGATTTCTCTGAGTTGGGTCTCTGTCTCAAATGTTCCTTTGCCCCATACTGGTGAGGCGTCCCGTATCTCGATCTCATCATTGTAGATGTTGAGGTAGACTGGTTTCTCTGATTTACCCTTGATCACAACATGATCATAACCAGCAAACTTGAGCTCAGGAGCCCAAGAGCTTCCCATACCCACGTTTCCGATAGAATGGGTCTCGGTTTTCGCTGCAGAGACAACCGTTACCTCCATCCTTGAGGCTCCGATGAGTCCTGTGCCCGCCAAAGCGCCCGCGCCAAAGATTAGTGGAGCATCGGGGTCGTATGGGTCTTGATTTGGCTTTGCGTGGTTCCAGTAGAGCCATGCGTTTCCACCTCTTCCACCTAGGAATCTTTTGGCGTCTTTGTTCCATGGGGTGGTTGAGGTTTTCTTTGTTGTGAGGTCTACTTGTAGGACCTTTCCTGCCCATCCGTTTTCCATAAAATCACTGAATAACGATATATCGTAAATACTATAAATACTCTGTATATGGTAGCCCGGCTATATAGCTGTAAATACGTGAATATTTGGTGATAAAATGCCTGATAATATGAGACTATTAACTAAACTGGTTTCCCAGTTAGGCAAAGACAACGTACTCACCGATCCAGAACATCTCTATGTATACTCCCATTTTGGAGAATTCGGCATCAAGCCCCTCAAACAACCCTTAGCTATTATCAGGATGGGAGACAGTCTCAATGAGTCTCATTTAACCGAGTTGATTGAGAACTCCGGTGTTCGGGTTGTACGCAACGATCAACCGGAGAAGATTGAAGAGAATCAGGGACCTTACTTGCTTCTCGATGTCCAAAAACCCGTGACCATTGATATGTTACTCAACAGGCTCCATATGCTGGATGAAAAAAGAGGAGATCAAAAACAGACCCTCAAAGAAGTATCATCGTTTTCTCACTGGATAGTCTCATCGCTCCAAGGGGGAGACGGGTTTAGGCTGTGGGAGAATGATGAGGACATTGGATTCTGCGTCGTCCAGTCCTTCTTTGATGATGTTCAGACTTATTCCTCCAAAGGTCGCCTCTTGCTCGCTAAGGGATACCTGAACGGAGAACTAGGTGCGAGTGAACTCCTCAGTGATTCAATCTATAGCTGCACCACCTGTGGCCAGTGTTATGATCAAGTCTCCTTGGATAGTCTTGAGGTAAACAACCTCATCATCAAGACCCGCAACAAGCTAACCCAAGACAACAATGCACCAAGAAGCTTCAACACTGCACTGGAAAACATTAAAACACACGGGAACCCCGCGGGGCTCCCCCAAGAGGACCGTGTTCTATGGATAGAAGAACAAGTCGAGAAACATCCCTACAGAGGTAATCCTGTTCTTTTCTGGCCCGGTTGCACAACCTCCTATCGATTGCCTGAGCTAGTCGAGGATACTGCTATGATACTTGAGGAGGCTGGGTATGATTTTGGGCTTCTCGGAGAGAATGAGGGTTGCTGTGGGCTTATCCTGTATTTGTCGGGGCACTGGGAGGAGGCTAAGAGTAATGGCGCGAAAATACTTGAGAGCTTAGATGGCGTCGAGCGGCTTGTTACAAATTGCTCAGGGTGCTACTACTGTTTCTCAAGGATATATCCTATTCTAGGATTGGATGTCCCCTTTGATGTTGTTCATACCTCCCAGATGATCAAAGAATCGATACTGGACGAGAGACTCCAACTCAAAGAATACAAGGGCTCCTATACTTGGCATGACCCATGCGACTTGGGACGTCATTCTCACGTGTATGAGGCTCCAAGATATGTTCTCAAATCAATCCCCGGATTAAATCTGGTTGAGCCCATCCTTAACCGAGAACACGCGGTATGCTGTGGCGCAGGGGGAGGACTATGGATGTACCGTGAGGAGCTAACCAACCATGTCTCACAGATAAAATTAACCGAGACTCTACCAGAAAACATAGATGGAATAATAAGTGGATGCCCAACGTGTCTTCTGAGCCTCAGGAACACAGCAAAAGAGAAAAAACCAGCACTCAGAGTCTTGGACATAGTTGAAATCGTTAAAACCTGTATCCAATAATATGCCCTACCCGAGCCCCCTCGGACATTATTTACGTTTTCTGTAATAGAGTATATCCTCAAACACAACCCTATTGTAAATTTAATACAAGCAGAAACTTTGTTTATTCAGGATCACGACTTAGGGTTATTTAATTAATCTTTACTGTAAACTTGAGTATTCCGAGGGCTACAAAGTTCACAATAATAGCGATGTTAAAGATGGTCTGGAACCCCATTATATCCGCAACATAACCAGCAGCAACTGGGGCAACAGCGCCAATGATGCTTCCCGGAAGGAAGAACAGTGCATAACCTAGACCTCTTTGTCCGCTGGGTGTGAGCTTCGCCATTATAGCACTCCTTCCCGCCATGCCCAACGTATTCCCTACTCCATACAGGACGTATAGGCTCATGAATAATGTGTTGTTAGGTATTTGGAAAGCCAACGCGAGAACCGTAAAAGCACCGAGTAGACAGACTTGTAGCCACTGCTTGTCACCATACCTTGCGGCGAGATATCCACCTATGGGGGCGAATATGAGACCTGTTAACGTATTTGTACTCTGGAGGAACGTTGACACTGTCAGACTCATGCCCCTGACATCTTGGAGATAAAGAACAAGGAAAGTGTTCATCATGCTGGAAGCGATCATCCTCGTTGCTTGGTAGGTTAGGAACATAATCAGGCTCGTGGTCAAGAGCTTCTCTCCTGTATCTTTAACGCCCTTTTTTTCTGGTTTATCGTCTTCGCTTTCTGGTAGCTTGTAAACCATGAGGATGCCCACGACCATCGGAATTGCCAAGAATAGGTAGACCTGCCTCCACTGCCAAGCCAGTAGCCCAACAAGCAGGCTCACACTCAGTGGCCCCATCGCATGTCCGAGGGTTCCACCCGCCCCATGGAGCCCCATAGCTTTGGCTCTATCTTCGGGTTTGAACATCTTGGCTGTAGCAGCATAACTTGCCGGGTGGTAGATTGATGTGTTGATGTAGATGAGACTGATAGCTACGATGAGCATGAGGGGTGTACTTGCGGTTCCAGCCAGTATAGCTCCAAGTCCAGCGAATCCGAAGCTCATGAGGAGCATCTTCTTTGGACCGATTCTATCGGACAATAATCCTATCGGGATGGCTAGTATTGCCGATGCAAGGGATGGAATTGAGGCTATTAATCCTAGCTGTTGAAGGTTTAGGTCGAACTCGTTTCTGAGTTCACTGAAAATTGCTGTGTGGATGCCACCGAATACATGAGTGAGTGTATGTGAAACCGCCATTACGATTAATCCATAGGACAGTATTCCCGGTTTCTTCTTTTCAGTGGCTGTCAAAAATGGCTCCTCGAATGCACAGGGTGGAGGCGCAGTCTCATATAAACCTAGTTGACGAACTTTTATTATTAAGATTTCAAACTTGATATGACTTACTAACGCGTTGAGTTACGCTATCCAATTCTTAATCATCTCCATTTTTGTAATTGTTTGAGAAAGTCATCATTACAGTCTCATTTAGCAATGATATTATTCTTTAACTGAACCTCTTAACCCAAAAGCAAAGATTACTGCAGCCAAACAGATCCCACCAGATACAAGGAAAGGAGCTGTCTGGAAGTAATTAACATAGAAAAAGCTAGCGATCAAGGGTCCAATAGTAAATCCAAGCCTGTTTCCCGTAGTATTTACTCCAAACGCCGCGCCAACCAGCTTACTTGGTACAGAGCCCGAGAGAAGCGTAAGGGTAGAGGGCCAAGTCATGCTCCAGAGCCCAAAAGCTAGCGAATTCAATACCAGAAGAATCCTCCAGTCTCCGATAAAGTGCCATGAAGCATACAGTAATGGTAACGGGCTAATCAGCGTTAGTACCGTTCGTTTTCTCCCGAACCTATCCGCGATTGTTCCGCTGGGTATCTGGGTGACCAGATTCAATGCGCTTTGCGCTGTGAAGAATAATGCTATCTGGGATGCTGATAACGAGAACTTTGACTCAAGGTACAAAGGTATGATTAAATTTACTCCACCGAGGGCGGTGGTCAAGAGTATGCCATAGATGAAAAATATCAGTAGGACTCCGCCTATTTCTCTTTTAAAGAGCTCACGGAACCCAGTATCCCTTGGGGGTTGGTAATTCTCCCGTCTCTGTATCCTAAATCCCGGCAAAATACTCAAAGCATTAACCAGTGAACCAACTAGGAACACCTCTCTCCAGCCAACAGCCTCCACCAGGTATCCACTGATAAGGGTGCTCACTACCCCCGCTATAGGCCAAGCGGTATTCATTACGCCGAATATTGATGCTCTTTCTTCTAGCTTGCTGTTGGATGTTATCATTGACATTCGGGCGGGCATGAAGAGGGCTCCTGTTGCGCTGTATATCATGAATAACGGGGTTACCTGTTGCCATGTGGTAGCGTTGCTCAGTAGATACATGACTACCATGTTTACCACAGAGCTTCCGATTAGGAGTTTTTTTCTTCCAATCCTGTCAAGATACAGTCCCGCTGGTAGCATCAGGACTGTTGCTACCAAGCCTCCGAGGCTTATTACTTGGGCGTTCTGAGCTGCAGTTGCTCCAATATCCGATAAATAGAGGGGGAAAAGAGGATTTATCAATTGAACAGAGAAACCGAAGGCAGTGTTAAGGATGAACAGGTACCTTAGGTTTCGGTTCAAAGATGAAAACATTATGTATCAACTCAAACGTTGAATAATATAAATAGGACGCAAAGTTTGGGATCAACCTCTTTTATCTTATCTTAACCACTTATTCAATATGAAAGAGCTTGAATCCGAGGGCAAGAACAAGCTTGTAAGACATCTATTAGCTACCCAGTGTATAGAACCACTAAGATTATCCACGATGCACCGGAAAACTATCCAAATACCTCAATTGGAAACAATGTGAGAACCCCAGAAAAAATACTCGTCCACATAAACTCGCTCATTCAGCTATCCAATAGATTCTGGAGCCCACACAAACCAACATCCATAGCGAACCATCGGAAACAATCCAGTAAGAAGGGCTGGGAAATGGAAGTAGAACTCTTCTACCAACTAGCAGCCCAATTCGATGAAACCCTTTCCACCTATACTACACCAAGAAAATACAGTCCGGAGAAGATACTACAGGGACCACTCATGGATGCCTTTACACATGTTGGTCAACTTGCACTGCTAAGACGCATGGCTGGTTCTCCGATTAAGGGTGAGAGTTACTGGATGGCAGATGTCAAGGCTGGCCACGTTGGACCAGACCAACCCCTCAGAGTAACCTAGTTTGCTTTATCCATCTCGTAGATGCCTGAGCCGGAGAAAATATACTTTATAGCGACTTTTTTGGCTGGTTTCAAGTCCTCTATGCATACCAGATGATACAAGGCGTAAGGCAACGTTTGATTGATGATCTCCTGTTTCATGTTTGAAATCAATGTTACTAATCCATTATAGCAGTGTGTTTGTTGCAGAAACCTCCTACAAGTACTTATATCAAAGCCTTTTTCCGATACGAAAAATAAGCTCAAGGGCAGATCACCTTTATCTTGACTCCTTTACTTGAAGAAATATGACTTTTGAAAACCTGCAAAACCCAGACGCAGGCACTCGTTTTCTCATGACCAACGAGGCGATAGCGCGAGCGTAGTTGCATTCAAGCTTGGTTCTCAAGCATTCTAAGCCCCTTTTTTATCCGTTTATATCGGGGGCGCTGGCTCTATGTCATCTCTTGATCTTCTATCAAGTGGCTCAAGAAGCCCCTTCAATGTGCATGCCCTGAAGAGCCTGCATCCGAGAATAAATGGAACTATTAGTAACAGACCGCTT
>Ga0272442_10007082_pt1 | contig 14583 bp, 3 predicted proteins | sample SSMForm2O_FD_200262 | JGI IMG/M metagenome (GOLD analysis project Ga0272442, IMG submission 200262) | Marine sediment archaeal communities from Little Sippewissett salt marsh, Falmouth, MA, United States - SSM-Form-2O | ecosystem: Environmental > Aquatic > Marine > Wetlands > Sediment ...
ATGTGGGCCCAGGCGGCCAGATCCTGATCCCGGTCGAGGTGGACTATTCGCAGGACTTCGGCGCGAGTGACCATGAGAGCTGGGATGCCGAGCACAAGGCGAATGTCCAGACGGCCGAATGGCTCACTACGATGGATCCACCTGAGCGGCAAGATGGCGCTATGACAGACCCTGTGGTGCCGTGCGATTTCCTCGATGAGTTCGGCAAGCTCGACCCGGCCCAGCGTCAGATCCTTCTGGACGAGCTCGCGGCCCGGCCCGAGCTGTGGGAAGAAGAAGGTGAGGTGGTTTACCTATGACTACGACAGAACGCTACAGCCGCCAGAGAGACATCGTGCCGGCCGAGCGAATCGGGGGGTGCGAAGCCACGGTCATCGGTGTTGGCGCCATTGGGCGCCAGGTGGCCCTTCAGCTTACGGCCATGGGCATTCCATGGCTCCAAATCGTAGATTTTGACCTGGTGGAGACGAGCAACCTGGCCAGCCAGGGCTACCTGGAGGAAGACCTCGGCAAGCTCAAGGTCGAGGCCACGGCCATGCTCTGCAGGCGGATCAACTCTGACATCGAGATTGTGTCAGTACCCGAGCGCTTTCGGCGAAGCATGGAGGTCGGCAATACCGTCTTCTGCTGCGTGGACAGTATCGATGTCCGCCGGCTGATCTGGGAGGCGGTCAAGGACAGCATGTCCTTCTACGTAGACGGCCGGATGAGTGCGGAAACACTGCGGGTGTTGACCGCTTGCGACAGCCAGTCACGGGAGCACTACCCGACCACGCTGTTTCGCACGGAAGAGGCTTTCGTAGGCCCCTGCACGGCCAAGACCACGATCTACTGCGCCAATGTCGCGGCAGGCCTGATGGTGGCTCAATTCACGAAGTACCTGAGGCAGCTTCCGATGGAGGCTGATATTCAGCTTAATTTGTTGGCTTCGGAGTTGAGCGTTGTGTGATTTCTTTCCTTTTTTTCACCGCAGCCGCTCTTTCTGGCTGCGGTTTCTCTTCCGTGGGTAGCGAGAGCTATGGCCTGCTGTCGGGGACCGCGAAGCTTCGCCTCACGCTATTGCTGGAGAATACAGGACATTGGATTGTGCGGCCGATGAGAGAATGGGATATCGGGGGCTCCTATCGGCAATCCTGGGGCGATGTGGCAAGGCATGTTTCCGTGAAGACTGCCCCCGCGCTGTTGATGAGGGAGAGGAAGCGAGACTTTGCGCGGGGGCCTGTGGACTTCAGTGGTGCCTGTGAGATATCAGTTCGTGCAGACCGTGGCGCACTTGGTGCAGGCGATGCCATGTGGAGCGCCATTCAATCGGACGATTCTCCCAGGAGCTGACGCCATGCAGGAAAGCGAGAACGATAAGAAATAACAGAGCAAGCCCGATGCAGTCAGGGGCCAGCGGCTGGGCCAAGATGGCAAACGACGCGCTCATCTGATCAACCTCCCAGACTCACGACTCGACAGGCCACGTACCTATAATTGACTCTACCCCAAATGCTGGCCTGTAGTCAAGGAAATCTGCACACAAGGGGCCAACTCAAGTACGACGAGGCACACATGGTTTATGATCGTTCCGCTGCATGGTGCCGCTGCACGTGGATCGCGGACCGAAAGGCTACATGCACAGTCGAACGTTGGCCGGGGGTAATTGAAGGCATTGTTGCTTGGCGGGACTGTTCTCTACAAAGGTGGGTCTGGCACTCCAGGGGTCTCCAGTTTCTGTCGAGCATGTGTGACGGCAGTAGCGGGTTCTGCCGCGTAGTCATTCCTCACAGTATCGACACAGATAGCAGCGGGAAAGGGACGTCGTTGGGGGGAATCGGATTCTGCGCTCCGATACCCCCAGGGCCTGAGTTATTCGGGCCCTGTCGCTAACACTCTGTTGACAAAGCACTTATGCACGGCAGTTTCTCTTTTTCGTTCGATTCGTTCGGGGCGCGCAACAAGTGCGCCACAGAATCGCCCTTGCATGATGTCTCGGAGGCCGCCCGAGCGTGGTCCAGCACATCCTTCCGGACCGCCAAATAGAAGCGTTCGGTGGTCTGTATCTGGGAGTGCCCGGCGAGTTCCTTGACTTCGTGGAGGCTGAGCCCGTGGGTGGCCCAGTGGCTCAGACAGGTTCGCCGCAGGTCGTGAAAGGTACCGGTCTCGATACCAGCCTGGTGTCGAATCCTGTTGAAGTGGTGGCAGAACTTGGGCACTGGTGATCGCCCCCGTTCGACAGTCCACCGTCCGGCTCGCCGAAGGTTCTGAACGTACTCGTAGCGAGCAGCTGGAACAAAGATGTACGGGCAACCTTCCGGCTGGGAGTCTTGGTGCTCTGCGAGCATCCTTACCAACTCGGCGGTCAATGGAAGCGCACGGCGATCCGTGTCCTTGATGTGCCACTCCCATGTGTCCGCGCGGTCAGGCTTCGGGGTCACATCGATCGTCTGACTTGCGAAGTCGATGTCTCGCCAAGTGGCATTCATCAGTTCTCCGCGCCGCATGCCAGTAGCCAAACACATGCGAATGAGCAACTCCCATTTGATCGGCGAGCCCTTTTCCTCGTACTGCCGGGCGGTCATACACAGCCTGCAGCACTCATCATCCGCGAACACACGCACCTTGCGCTTGGCGTACTTCGGCGGCTTGAGCTTGTGAAGCGGGTGATGATCGAGTTGGCCCCGCTCCTCCGCGAGGCGAAACACCCTCTTCAAGTGCCTGATCTTCTTGGCGATCGTGGCGGCGGCGTTCTTCTGGTCGAAACCGTAGCGAATGAAGCGTTCGCCATGTTCGTACTGAACGGCCTGCACGTCGATATCGCCCACGCAGGCAATGAAATCGGCCATGGCTTTCGCCGTCTCCTTGGCCGTGCTGGCGCGAACTCGGCCCTTGGTACGTTCCAGACTGTCCTTGAAGAAGTCGCTGAGTCTCATCGATATCGGGCTGGCCACATGGGCCCACAACTCCAATTCTTTCTCCTGTCGTTGACGCTCCGCTTGACGCTTGTCCGTATGGCCAAGCGAGATCTGGCGCCTTCTCCCGTCACGGTCTACATAATCAAGCATGTAGCGAAAGGATTTCTTATCACGCGAGGGTCTCATCCTAAGCCTTACCAGCTGTTTCATATATCCTCCTTTCTGATGCTGGCCAAGGGCTTGGGTTGGTCCAAGCCCATTGTACCAGAGTGAGCTATCCGTTGCCACAGGTGACATGCTCGTGCAGCCAGACCTTCACAGAATCCGTAAGGTAGACGGTCTTGCCGCAGAGATGGACCCGGGGCAAGCCGTGTTTGCGTTTGAGGTTCTCGATCACGTGGTGGCGGTTTCTAGCACCGCTGATCTCTGGGATACGAAGGAAACGAATGAGTTCTTGTTCGGTCATGACGGTGGGACAAGGATAGAATCGACCATCCTCGGTTGGGAGGATGGCTGGTGACTCAGGGATCTGCTGTGTACTGTTCATGGTAGTTCTCTCGGCAGTTTTTGCCGGGCATCGACCAGAACAGACGCCAATTGCACGAGAATGACATTTTGATAAGCACATCGCGAAAGGTCAGGCCCCAGTTAGGATAAGAGCGATTGAATCCCACAAGGGGACGTGCCTATTCGGCAGATACGGGTATGCGGCCCCGTAGTGAGGAAGGAACTTGCGGCAAGCCAACAACAGTCGCCTTCCTTGCCTGTGCGCCCACGCCCCCCACGTCGATCCTGTCAGATTCTCGTGGGAAACCTTGTCCCCTTCCTCGGTTCGTGCAGACCTGGACGCTGATTGGTCATATCTCGAAAGGGGGCAGTAGTGATTCCGATAACTCGAACGCTCATTGTGCTGGGGCTGATCGGTTCAATCCTGGTGCCGGACAATGTCCTTCCCATGGCTCGCTGGCTGACAAGACGTTCCGGGGCATGTGCTCTCAATATGGGAGTCTCAGCTATGTCGGAGAGAGTCCGAAAAATACGTACTTCTACGTATGGAAAAGTGAGGTCCTCGTATGGTAGACTCAAATTATGGCGTCAGCCGGTGATGAAGAATGCAGCCAACAGAGTGCGGCTGGGTTCCGAATATCGTGACGGGACGGGCTACAAGTGTCTGAGATTAGGTGGGGCCGCACGCGGGGTGCTATGTCGATCGGGCCAATTGGGAGTCGTATCGGGGGAGCAAGCCACGCCAGGAGGAAACCCTCGGCATTGCTTACATCTTCATTAGAGCAACTCGAACCCAGAATTCTTCTGAGTGCAGAGCTTATCGGCTTCGAGTCTCTGGCTTCTCTGGAGATGCCCGTGGCCGAACAGGTGGTTCACATTGATCTCCACGAGGATGACCAGCCGTTGAATGGGAGCGATCCTTCCCTCATTTCATCGTATTTGGTTTCTTCGGAAGGGCGAGGTAGCGTCAGCATCGTAGATCCAGGTCTGTCGGCGAATCCAGTCGAATCGACGCAGCAAGAAGCCCCCAGCGAAGGAGAAAGGCCGACGGGACTATCCCTGCATGATCCCACCATAGTAGGGCCCAGTGGGAGTGTAACGCCGCCGACAGCGGTCGGGGCGACCGTGTTGGACGTGCAAGTGAAATCTGCAGTGTCTGCGACTCTCACCACTGGGGGCGCCTCAATGGCTGAACAACTCGTCGAGACGCTTCGATCGCCGCAGGGGCCACCGGCGGCGGACGATGGCACAGTCATATTCCACACGCAGCCGGGAGATAACGATCTGATACTACGGGTTGTGTCTGATCAGCGTTCGCTGCTCGAACTCTACAATGTGACGCGAGACAAAGTCGAGGTGCGCAAGCCGCTCGCGGGTCTGACCGGCGTATCTATTATTGGCACGGATCAGGGCAACGATACGCTCACAGTGGATTTTGCTTTGCCCTTCTGGCTACCGGACGGTATTGAATATCATGGGGGTGCCGGCGGATTTGACACGCTGGTCTTCCCCGGTAACGCATCCGTGAGTGCTCACTATACGCCCGCAGGGATCGATTCCGGTGTTTTCGAACTGAGCGACGGCACATCACATACCGCACTCTCTTTTACCGGCCTCGAGCCCATTTATAAGTTCGGCGACGGCGCGTTGGCATTCTCGACCGCCGATTACGGAACAGGAGCCGATCTGCTCTCGATCGACGTTGACCCGGGCGGGGCGGGAGCACCTGCCGATATGCCTGCCCGGAACAACCGCATATCGGGCACGGTGGGCGGCACTGCCTTTGAATCGGTGACGTTCTATGACATACCCAGCATCGTTATCGATACCGGAGCGAATGAGCCTGGAGAAGAAGACAAAGACGATACCGTGACCATTGATCCCGCCGGACTGGCTGCTAGGGGCTTACAAAATCTCTCCCTTACCACCGGCGCGGGTGACGATGCTATGACCATCAATGCCGCGGATATCTCGTATCTGCGTACGAGCGGCGGTGAGTTGAGCATCGACGCAGGAGAGGGCTTCGATGCCCTCACCATCCGGGGGACGGACGGGGGCGACGTGCTTGTCGCTTCTGCTGCGCAGATTACCTGCAATCTCAACAAGCTCGATCTGACCGGCGCCGGCGTCGATGCGGTGAGTATCTCCGGACTGGCCGGTAACGACAGCTTCACCGTTACTCCTTCGGCGGCGGCTTCGTTTGTGGTTACCGGTGGCGACGGCGATGACAGCTTTGCCCTTGGTGCGCTCAGTGCCGGAAATCTCAGCTTCAACGGAGAGGCAGGTTCCGACACCCTAGACCTTTCTCCGGTGACACCGGATGTGACTGTAACCATCCGTACGGATGACCGGATAGCGGTGAGTGATGGCACCACGACGCTGGATACCCTCAGTGATATTGAGAATATCCTCGGCGGTTCGGGCAAGAAGACCTATGTCTTTCAGGACGGCGCCTCACTTGAGGGGACGCTCGGTGGCGCCCGGGTGAACCTGGATTACTCCGCCTATACAGTCGCAGTGACCGTCAACCTGGCTGTGGGAGAGGCGACCGGAACCGGAGGCGTCCTGAATGTCGAGGGTATCACCGGCGGGACCGCGGCTAACACGCTGGACGGTCCTGACAGGAACGCCACCTGGAACATAGCGGCCGCCAATGAAGGGACGGTGGAAGGTACCTCCTTTTCCCGCTTCCAGTATCTCAACGGAGGCAGGAGCAAGGACAGGTTCGTGTTTGCCGACGGTGCCGTGGTTGCCACCAAAGTTAATGGCGGTGCTGGAATCGACACCCTCGATTATGCGGCCTACGGGACCGCAGTTTCCGTCGACATTTCCCAGAACAGGGCTACCGGCGTGTTTGGGGGAGCCTCCGGGGGTATTGCCTCTATCGAGAATGTCTATGGCGGTAGGGTAGACGATGTGCTCACCGGTGATGACCGGAGCAACATTCTGTCCGGGAACGGGGGAAATGATGCGTTGCAGGCAAACGGAGGGGACGATGTGCTCATCGACGGCCCAGGCACCGATACTTTTGACGGCGGCTCGGGCTCTGACCAACTCCAGGGACCGGACACCGAAAACGTCTGGTTACTTTCTTCGTGGAACGCCGGCACGCTCAACACCGTCAATACCTTTACCGGTATTGAGACTCTCATAGGTAATAGCAAGGCCGATGAACTGGACTGCTCGTCATTCAGCGAGGATCTGGTTTTTCTGGTGACGGCTGGCGGGGATCTTCTGGTAACCGCCGGGTCCAACGAGGTCACCGCGAGCTCTATGGACACATTGAAGGGGGGGACCGGGACCGATACCATGGACGCCGCAGGCACGACTTCGCTGAAGACGCCCTTCAGTTCCGTGCTCGATATCGAGCGGCTGACACCTTCGTATGCCGCGGCGTTCCTTAAGGCGACCGGGGTGCAAACCATGGGGGTGACCGTCGTGGTCCACGGAACATCCCTGACCGCGGGCGGCGATACCATGCGTCCGCTCGCCGATGCGATAGCAGACCGTATCACCGGTGTCAGGGCCCTGAGGCGGCGGTGGCGGGCCTGGATTTTGGACCACGATGCTTCCGCAGATGCCGGCCGCGGCCTCTTTTCCATGAGCGATTCGGTGCTGCCGGCTCCCGGTACCAGTTTTCCCAGTCGCGGACAACTGGTCGTTCTGTTTGACTGGGCGCAACAGGCCGCCGAGGCGCTCGAATCTGCGGGATGGGCCGAAGCAGCGGGCGATGCCCTGTTCGATATGCTCAAGGAGCTGGATATCGTCGATCTCTACGAGGGAAACAAGAAGGTGACCGACCCCTACGTCAACAGGAACAAAGAGGTGGATGTGAGCCTGCATTTCATCGGCCATGGCCTGGGCAACTGTGTCGTGTCCGAGGCTGTGCGGCGCCTCGGGCTGTATAATGTTACCGTCGATCACCTTACCTACCTGGATCCCGCCGACCACACCGTGCCTGCTGAATGGAGAAGGAACAAGCCTGCCGGCTATGATATCACGGTGTGGGACAATGTTACCTTCGCCGATGTTTACTACCAGAGAAGCGACGCGACGCTCAAGGGACGGCCGATTCCCGGAGCCTACAACAGGCAGGTGACCACCGCAGGGTTGACCCACGACGGTCTCTGGAGGCAGTTCTACACCCAGACTATCACCAATAACGGCGCGCCGGGATACCGGTACAGCCGGCTGGGGGATATAGGAACACGCCCCGACATGAACAACTTCTACGGCGATGCACAGGACCATGAGGATACCGAAGCTTCATTGTGGAACCACGACGCCACGCCGCCGGCTGCCAATTCCGCGGGGTGGTCAGGCATGACCGAGGATGATTTTGTCAAGCATCACTGGTCTCCGCGGCTCTACGATGCCATCGTCAACGGTGATTTCGACGACTTTGCCGGAGCCGGGACTACCTTGGTCCCGGGATGGTCCGCTTACGGCGGCGGCGGGGAAGGGATCATAGGGACCGTCGGCACCGACAACGTTCTGCAACTCGGGCCGGGCAATGCCGGCCGCATACACAGCTGGATGTTTGTGCCGCCCGAGGCCGCCTACGTGTCATTCGACCTGTGCTATGCGGTCGCAGGCAACAATGACCGTCTGCAGGTGCGCATGGCGACGGCGGCCGATCCCGACGGGACTTCCGCCGACAGTCTGGTTGCTGAACTTGCCCTGGATGATCTGGATGCTTCTTTTCACGCCGGATTCAACCTGCTGTACTTTTTGCTGGAGGAACGGTTCAGGAATCAGAGCTGCACGCTGGCCTTTGAGCTGGTCGCCCCGGGTGAGGCCAATCCCCTCGATTCGACCGTGTATATCGACAATGTCCGCTGGGGAATGGAGCTGGCCGGCGGCTGCGGCGATGTCATTGCCGCCGACTTCCAGAAGCTGTTCGGGGGTTCAGAGTTCGTCATCGGCGATTTTACCCGGATCCTGGCCGAAAACAATACCTGGAGCCCGGTGAGCGGCGATACCGTGGAGCTTACTGCCGCAGACAGCGAGGGAGACCGCGGCCTCCAGGATGCGGCGCTTGGCTGGGAGCTGGTCAAGCTCGTACTCGGTGACCGGGGGGATGCCACCCACTTCTCTTCTCAGGGCAAGGTTTATGTTGTCCCCGACCTCGATGCGCCCAGACCCGTTACCCTGGGTCTTGAGGACGAGCAGGCTACGGATAACGCGCAGACAAGCCCCCTTATCGGCGCTTTTGCGCTCCCGTCAGACGGAAGACTGGAAACCGATGTCACCCTGATGCTGAACCTGGTCCTGAAAAAGACCATACGGGCGATCGTGGACGGCACCGAAGACGATACGGTGGTCTATGTGCCGGTTGCCGCAGGCTTGACGGTGGAGAAGAGGGCCACGGATGGCTCCGACGGCACGCCGGCAAACGCGAGCGCGGCAGATCTGCTCCAAGATATCCGCAGGGAAGTGGCACACATCAATAATGAGCTTACGATCGCAGGGCATGCGATCACCCTTGATGCCAATCTGCAGGACGGCAGGCTCACGCTCAGTACCACCGCCCCGGCTCCCCTCGGCGTCTTTGCCGCGCAGCGCCACCTCGGGTTCGCCGAAGGGCAGTTCACTTCCCAGGTACACCTTGAGGCCAATGACCCTGCGCCGGCAGACGGCAGGATTGCCGCAGACCTCAGTATGACCATTGCCATAGGCACGGTGGCAGACCCAGTGGTTGTCACCATGGAGCGCGCCAGGACCGATGACAACAACGATGTCGGGGACCTAGTGGATGACCTCAATATCGCCCTGGCCGGGGTGAACAGCGAGCTTGCTACACAAGGGTACGAGATTGCCCTGTCGGTCAGTATGACCGCCGAGAGTGTGACCGCGGACGGTACGACCACTGTCGAAGGCAGGCTCGCGTTGAACACTACCGTGCCAGCGCGGCTGACGGTTACTGCCGGCGCAGAGGCTATCGGGTTTAGCGCAGGGCAGACCCACGATCAGGTTGAGCTTGTCGCTGCCGCTCCGGGGCCGGCCAACGGCCGTCTTGCGGCAGACACCACGGTGACTCTCTCCGTAGGCACGATACCTGATCCGGTGGCAGTGACCGTTCGCAAAGACGCAACCAGCGACAACAGCTCATTAGCCGATCTCATCACCGATTTCAACACCGCGCTCGCCGAGGTCAGCGGGACACTCGGCGCCGCAGGGTATCCAGTTGTGCTTTCTGCCAGCAGCTCGGATGACGGAAGAATCACGCTGAGCGCCAACCAGCCGGTGCCGCTGGGAGTCTTTACCGTGGACAGCTCTCACGGGCTTTATGGACTTATCAAGGGGCAGGTGGCGGTCGAGGGCATCACCCGCGATTTCCTGATACGGGTCGAGAAGGGTTATTCCACACAGGGGCCCAATGTGGTAGCTGCGATTCCCACGAATATAGGAAGGACTCCCGGCGATGAACGGACGTTGGCAGTGTTGCGTGCCCAGCAGCGGCTCAAATACCTGGGTTACCCGGGATGGCAGGGAGACTCCTTGAGTGTTGACGGTAAGCGAAGCGGGGCCACATGGAGGAATACCCGGTGGGCGATCGGCCTGTTCAACGCCGTACTGGATCCCAACAATCCCGGTAAGACCGTCTATGCGAGCAATTTCACTGACCAGGCGGTGAAGTTCATCAATGCCGCCAATGCCCCGCGTTGGGAGCTGGTTGACTGGAACCTCTACGACGATTTGACGCCGGACGATTCTTCGGATACTTCGACCCGTGAGCAAAGAGACGTTACCCGGACGCCCGATGTGGGTGCCTACCAGAACGGGTCACGGCATAGGAGGAGACTGAGTAGCACGGTCTTCCGGATTCTCGATCACCGCTACGCTACGGACTGGACTGCCGAGGTGCTGACGGCTGCAAGTACTTTGTATCAACCCCAGGGTTCGGCCAAGTTGATCACCGACCTCAGTGTCAGGCAAGGTGGTGAGCACGTGGGGCATCAGACCCACCGGCGGGGACTGTCGGTAGACCTGGAAGTGACCGGCGGGACCGAAGACGTCACCTCCCCTGGGGATGTGAACCGGCTCGGTTTCTCGGACGGCCAGACCTCGGGTAATAAGCTGACTGCAGGAGGTCCTCCGCTGCCGGGAGGAACTCCCATCAACTGCAGCTTCGTGCTCACTGTTGGCACAACGCCCCGCACGGTGAGCTTCTATAGTGCCAACCCTGGCACGGCACGACTCAAGAAGGATCTCAAGGCTGCTCTGAAAGAGGCCGAGGCAAAGCAGGTGGATGTCAGCTTCGTTGACGGCAATCTGAGGTTGAGCCATCTTTCTGAACGGCTTCAGATCGCCGAGGATAGCGATGATTACAGCAGGAAGTTGGGGTTTGACGTGGGGCAATCCGCAACCAGGGATCTGATCGCCACCAGCGCTCCCCAGGGTGACCCCATCCACTGTAACTTCATCCTTACCGTCGGGACCCCTTCCTACCCTATCAGCCTGAGCAGCAATAATAGGAACCCCACCCGGCTTCGTAACGACTTTGAACAGGCGCTCGAAGCCGCCGGGTTGGGCGAGGTAGTGACAGTGAGCTATTCCGGAGCCTTTCTGCGTTTGCAGCATGACTCAGCGGACTTGGCTCTGTCCGACGACAATAACGACCTGGCAAAGCTGGGGCTGGCAGCGGGAACATCGGTCAATACGCTGGTGACCGGGAATGCTCCCTGGGCGGCAGGGACGAGCATTCACACCCAGTTCGGGTTGCAGGTGGGTACCGCCACCCACATCGTCACCCTCAGCAGTGCCAATACTGCGGCTGATTTCACCACCCTGATAGCCGATCTGGGCGCGGCCTTCACGCGGGCAGGTGTCACCGTTGGCTCAACAGGGGTGAGCATCAGCCTCGTCGACGGGACCCTGCGCCTGACCCATGCTTTGCCGGATACGCTGAAGATCGTCGACGGCTGGATAACCGACGAAGCCTGGCCGTGGTTCGACGACAGCCGTGTGGCCAAGCCAAATGATCTCAAACAGCTGGGTTTCACCAACGGTGATTACGCGGCAGCAGGAGCGAACCTGACAGCGGCACAGACAGCCTACTGGAACAAGCCCGTCAATGCCTGGTTTTCCCTGTACGTGGGCAATGATTCGTACACGGTGCACGTGAACAGCGCCAATCCGGACCGGAACGTACTGCGGGGTGACATCGTGGATGCCCTGGCCGCTGCCGGCGTGCCGGCCGATACGGTTACCGTGGATTACTACAAGCCGGGAACGAACCAGCGCTACTGGCGGCTCAGGCTGTCCCACGAGTCGCTGCCCCTAGCGGTGTACGAGCTGGACCGACTGGGATTTTCGCACATGCAGTCGGCATCACGGACCCTGACCGCGATCAACGCCCCGGTGGGAGCGCATACCGCCATAGACTCGTTCTTTGAGCTGAGTCTCGGTGAGGGAAGCGATTTGGAGATGTACCTCGTCAAGGTGGACCTCAGTGCCGCGGCCAATACAGGAATAGACACGGTGAGGGATGCGCTGGATTCCGCGCTTCGCGCCGCCCGTGTGCCGGCAGAGGTGACGGTTCAGGTCAACGGCGGCAGGCTGGAGCTGCGGCATCCTGCCGAACAGTTGCGCTACACCACCGCCGGCGGTTGGGTCATTGCCAGCGGACTGGATGTCACCGGCCAGCGGTTCATCGAGAACGGCAGGCTTCTCCGGAAGACGGGCTTAAGCGGCAGAGAGATGCTTGACAATATGGGCACGGACACCTTCTTTGCCGTGAGAGGGGCCGATGATCCTGTTCCCGAAGAATGGCACGATGTTTCCACGTCAGAGCTTATCAGTTTCGGCTATAAACGCAGAATCGAGGGCGATTACGTCTCGGCATCGCAGGTCGTTGCTTATAAAACGAGTTTTCTGAGCCTGACGTTCAGAGGGGACTATGACCGGGAAACCGGCACCGTGGGAGTGATACAGTCACTGGTGAAGGCACGGGACCATACCCCTTCCGGCGCCTCGGCCAGGCGGATTCTCTGGAACGATCCCTATTTCTTCCTGGCAGGAGCGGAACTGGATCCCAACGACAACACCACTTGGTTCTTCGATCTCGACGGCGATGATCAGCGTGATGCCGGCGAGCCTCTGTCTGCGGGAGCGGCTACTGCCGCAGAGGTTCAGTATGTCTACGGGCACGAGGGGCATATCCACCTCGACATCGCCCCCCCGACACAGGAAGTGGAGCTTTCGGCGTACCGTCAGACACTGGGGAACGGCCTGAATGGTCTGATCGCTTTTCTCACCGGTATCTACGACATTCCCGGTTTCGGCCGGGACCTCCTCGGCCCGGGCACTTCCATCAATACTACCTACGGATTCACCGAAACGCTGCAAACGGTCCTGGTCGGGCCGCTCAACAGCGTGCTTGCAGGAGATGATCCCACGCTCGAGGATGTGGTCCAGGCCCTGCGGGACGCGGGGTTGTTCGAGTCTGTGAGCGGGTCTCTCTCGGCGGACGGATCGGCGGTGAGCATCGATCTTCGCTACGCGCCGGTGGTCACCGATTCACTCGATCTGAGCGCTGCTTCAGATACGTTCGGGGTGACATTTCAGAGCGTGATGGTCCTGGATTTCCTGGTCGGCGCTACCTTTGATTTCACCCTGGGCCTGGACTTGCGGCCGGGGCTTTCCGCGGAGGAATCATTCTTCATCGATGTGCGCGACCTTTGCTTTGACGTTGCCGTGCAGTCTTCGGACATCGACGTCGGCATCACCCTGGGTGGGGTGAGCGCTGAGATTGCGAACGGGGTCCTGGACCTGCAGGCGCAACTGGATATCCTGTTCAACGATATCACCGGTGACAACCGGCTGAGCCTGTCCGATATGCAAGAGCTGGGCTTTGATGAGCTGATCGAGGTCGATGCCACCGGGTCGCTGTACGCGGTGCTGCCGCTTTCGGCTGAGTTCGACGGGTATTCCACGGCGCAGTTCGGCGTTCCCACGGTATTCGTGGAGACGCGCGACCTGTTCAATTCCCTGCCCGATATCACCATCGACGTGGCGCTCAACCAGCAGCTGAAGGATGCGGTGCTGCAGGTTCTGGAGGGATTCGACAGCCAGGTGGGCGGCAGCCTGGGCACGCCGGAGACGGTCCTGAATACCCTGATTCCCGTTCTTGGCAAAAGCCTCAACCAGGTGCTGCAGGAAGAGCTCAACGTCGACACCAACCGGCTCTTTCAACTCTGGGATGTGGCCAGCGAGTACTTTGCCGGCATTCCCGATGGGGAGATGCCTACCCTCCGGGGGTTGTCCGGCGCCTTCAACGACCGTCTGGCAGAGGAGAGCAGCCAGCCGTTCGACGTCGGTTTGCCCGGCTCAGGAGGGCTGAACTTCGCCGGCCAGGACGCCTTGGGGTTAGACTTGCATGGTTTCGATCTGAAGGGAGCCAACCTGCGCGGAGTAAGCTTCATCGGCACCAATCTGATTGGCGCTGATCTGAAGGGTGCGGACCTGTCCGGCGCCAGTCTCTCGGGAGCGGATCTCAGGGACGCGGATTTGAGCCGCGCGAATCTCGAGGATGCTGATTTGAGCTTTGCGCTGGTCGCCGGCGCCGACTTCGCCGGCAGCAGCATAGACGAAGCTACCTACGTGGAGGGGATGCTCTTCGATGAGATGACGGTCTGGCCGGACGGGACCCGCACCAACCGGGATGTCGATGACTATTACACCAGGCCCGGTTCAGTCCCTGACCTTGTCTGGACCGGTACGCCTCGCCTGTTCAGCGCTGACGGCGATGATGCCGATTTCAGCATGTACGATTTCGCGGGCTTCGATCTCTCGGGTTTGGACCTGAGCGCGATGGACCTGTCCGGATCGGACCTCAGCCGGGCCAACCTGCGGGGAGCGGTTCTTGTCGGCGCCGACCTGACCGGCTCTGATTTACAGGGAGCGCTGGCCGTCGAAGCCGATTTCACCGGCGCCCTGACCGATGCCACCACCCTGTTCGATGATCTCATCGTCAATGAAGATACGTTCCTGCCCGACACGGAGTGGTCCGGCCAGCCCCGGCTGCTCGAGCCGGGCGTTGATCTCGGCGGCTTGGATATAACCGGTTTTGATTTTTCCGGCCTTGACCTCTGGGGGATAGTGTTGAGCGGTATGGATCTGCGGGGAGTCGATTTCAGCGATGCGCTGAATGTCGATCTGACCGGCGCGGCAGGTC
>Ga0272442_10007083_pt1 | contig 14581 bp, 31 predicted proteins | sample SSMForm2O_FD_200262 | JGI IMG/M metagenome (GOLD analysis project Ga0272442, IMG submission 200262) | Marine sediment archaeal communities from Little Sippewissett salt marsh, Falmouth, MA, United States - SSM-Form-2O | ecosystem: Environmental > Aquatic > Marine > Wetlands > Sediment ...
CCCCCTGGAGTATTTTTAGGTGCTGGTGCATGGTTGACCTGTTGAGCCCTGTCTTCCGCGATATTTCTGCCAGCGTCATCGGTTTTTCCCTGAGGAGAGCAAGCGTTTGGAGACGTGTCCGGGATGAGAGCGCCTTGAGTTCCGCCAGTGTGAACGGCACGATGTATTTTTCATCCGTGTCGCTAAACTCTTTTTTCATTCCGTGTTCTTCTTTTTCTTCACGATCCATGTTCCCTCTACCCATGGCTCTATTTTTCCTTCTTCGTGCAGGAGGCGGACTGCCCCTGTTATCTCTCCTTTCTTGAGGCCTGTCGCCTCTTTGATGTATTTCTGGTGTGTCCGCACATATTTTTTTCTTTTTTTCTTTATGTATTTCCAGAGTCTCTGTGCGTTTTCCTTGTTTGTCCCCATCTATTTTTTTCCCTATTACCACTGGATAGCTATAACTACAAACATCAGCATGACTACTAGGGCTGCCCCGAAAAATCCTATATTTTTTCTTATCTCCCGCAGTTCCTCCAGTATTTCCTTCATTCCTGGTTCATTATCATTCTCATTCATTTTTTTTTTCACTCCTTTTTTTTTTTAATGATTTTTTATCGTCATCTCTTTTTAGATATGGTAAAGCACGGGAAAATTTCTTTTTCCATGCTTTGCTTAACTCTTCATGCATTTTTTCATCATCAATGACAATAATTGCATCTCCACACTGGATATGGAAATGTGGACATATATCCTGTTTATATATATGGATGTCTGTGTATGGGTCATACATTAAACTTGATTTCGTACTCATTCTTCCCTCTTTTTTACCATATAATTTCTCTTTTTTTTTTATTCTTTTGTCTTTATTATGATGTCTGATTCCTGGCCGAGTATTGCTTCTGAATCATGGAAATATATTGCGAATGTGTTATAGTTTTCATCCCGGATGACATATACTACATGGTTGTCTTTTAGTTGATACTCTGTTAGTTCAATAATGGCTTTTTCCAGTGGTTCAACAAGGTCTCTTTTTAGTGTTATAACACCTGTGTTGCTTTTGTTTATTCTTGCTATTCTGTACCCGAATCTTTTTATTATCTCCATTCTATCCTCTTTTTCATCTGCTTTTGATGATATTTTTTTTTTATTCTGTCTTTTTTTGTGTTATCTCTTTCGCCCTGTCTGTCAGGGAGTGATATGTCCTTTTTTGTGTTTCTGCATTTTTTTGTGTGAACCCTGCCCCCTGGAGTATTTTTAGGTGCTGGTGCATGGTTGACCTGTTGAGCCCTGTCTTCCGCGATATTTCTGCCAGCGTCATCGGTTTTTCCCTGAGGAGAGCAAGCGTTTGGAGACGTGTCCGGGATGACAGTGCCTTGAGTTCCTCCAGTGTGAATGGCACGATGCCGTTTTCATCCATAGTGACCTATTCTATATAGCTTACCTGTATTGTGCCTTTTTTAGAGCCGGGTGCGATGAGAAGTTCGGATAGCGTATTGCGAGGTTCAGTGGCGGGGTCTTGGGAGAGTTTCTCAAGGAATTCACTGTCTATTTGGAAGCATCCTAGTTTTCTCCAGTTTTCATGCTCTTGGAATTCCCTGTCATCTTTTGATCCAGGGTTGACAAATGCTAGTCCTCCCCCGAAATCCCCTGTGTATATGTAGACATTCCTTTTTTCTGTTTCATCCATCTTTTTTTCATCCGTCATCATTTTTATTTCTTGTCTTTTCCATCTGGGCACTGTGTTTCCAGTATGTATTCCCGGTATGTATCCAGGTATGCATATCGTATTCCATAGTATACACATATGAGTATACTTGGACTGAAAAGCCATGCTCCTCCGATGAATAAACGAGGTGGATAACCAATGTTTTGTGTCCATCCATGTATGAAGTAGAGGCTTGTCCATGTTACCAGGTGAGAAAGAAGTATCAGGGATATCCAGTGTTCCCCCTCAAATTTTTCTTTGTAGAATCGCCTGTTAGTGATATACCGTGCGAGACAGTATATCATGAGTATCCATAGTGATATGAGTAAAAAAAACATGAATACCCCCACTTGTACAAATGACATGGGTGTGATATAATTATCCTCTGGCAGAATACTTGAGTAATACTCCCTTGAGTAATAATCCCACATGTTACTTTGGTTTTCCTGGAAGCTTTTTATCCATTCAGTGCCATCCGTGTAGAGCCATCCCCATGTGATCAACTGGAGTATGAACAGCAGTATGCATAGTTCTGCGAGCATCCCTTTTTTCTTTCTTTTATATTTCCAAAACCCGTTATATTCTATTTTTTCTTTATTCATTTTTTTCCCTTCTGTTTTTTCCGTATCTTTTCCAAGTATTCCGGTGCGACTTCCCATGTTCCTTAAACTCTAATCCAACTTGATGCTCTATCCATGATTGACAGCACCCTATCCACTTTCTTGGTAAAGTATGATTACCAGATGCAATAGCAATTATATCCTCAACATCTATAGTTAATCCATCTATATCTTCGCCGTTATCTATCCTTATCCACATTTCATCTGTAAAGTATTTAGATAAATGTATTTCAAGCTCTTTTAAATATTCTATTGCTAATCTTTCACACCATTTCATTTTTCACTATCCTTTAATAATTCAGGGTCTTCTTTTACTTCAATTGTATATCCATCAACTGCAAGTAATGAAAACTCATATAGACTCATCCATCGTGGTTCATCATTCTCTATTGTAAATGCTCCCCTTGTGATAACATATACATCTAGTCCGTTATCTATTGCCATTCGAGCGTACCTCCCTATAATATCTGTTGCATTCTCCATTCCCCAAGGCTCTATATGACACCTTACTGTATCTCCATTAGTAAAGTTAAACTGGAAATATCCTTTGTCCCCATATATTAAGAAACCATCTAGTTTCCCTGTAAACCTATGTGCCTGATTTTCCATATTATATGACGCAACCGAAAAGACGACATAAATTGATATAACGCTTAGTAGAACTACAATACCGATGACGAACTTGTATTCATACTTCATTTTGTCACCCATTTTAATGCGTCTATGACTCCTTCGATATAGTGGGAATGCCCTGTATCTTTTTGTATTGTTTCCATTTTTTTTTGTAGTTGTTTTATTGTTTTTTCATCCCTCATTTATTTTTCACCCATTCACCTTATCAACTCTGTATGTGTCTACCTGTATAGGGGGCACATTTTCCATTTAATCTTCCCCATTCGCATGAGTGATGAGGATAAACACTGTGATCAAATAGTTTCAGATACATGCATCGTGATGGTGATATGTTTTTTATTCTTTTTTTCAAGGTTTGCATTTTCATATACCATTTCGGGTTTTCAGCAAGAACACGGTCTTTTCCGCAGAAATTCCACCATGAGAAACTGGAGAATAGAAACATATTTTTTTTCCCCTTATTTTTCTCCCTTTATTTTTTTTATTAGGTTATGTGTGTAATCGAGGTCTATTGATAGTTTGAGTGTCTCTAGCAGGTCTATGAATTCTTGATAATCTAACTGGGCATTTGGTCCACTACCCCTTTCATCTGTATCTATATGGAATACTGCCATATCCGGCGTTATTGTAATCTCCAGTTCGTGCCCCTTAGGATATTTTTTATCTGGTCTAATTATTATCCTGTCTTCTTCTTTTTTTGCATTAACCATCTTTTTTTTTACCTTCCAATACCTTTTTTTATTCATTCCTCATGGAAACTTTTTTCTAGGTGGTATGTGTTACCTGTCTTAAAAGGGTTTCATCATGGCTGTTGAGAGGGGATTGGATGTCCGCACTGTTTTCCTGCTGTCGCTTCCGTTCGCCGGCCTTGCCTTCTATTTTTTCTTTGTGTCCCTTTTCCTTCCCCCGGGTCTTCTGGGGAAGTACGGGTCGCTCCTTGCCATTTATTTCCTCCCCCCCGCCGGGAAGGAATCAGTTATCCCCCTGATGCTGTCCGCGAACAGTTTCGGCCCCCCGTTGCCCGCCTGGGCGGCGGTCACGGGGATCATCGCCATGGATGTCGTCTGCTCCGTCATCATCTCGTATTGCTGGTGGTTCCCCGAGCTTTTGATCAAAGGTGTTCCCTTCCTTGACAAGGGATACGGCCTGTTGCAGAGGAAGGCGTCGAAGTACCGGGGGAAGGGGATTGTCGAGCTGCCTCTTCTTCTGTTCATGGTGATACCGTTCCAGGGAACAGGGGGCATAAGCACATCAATCATCGCCCGTACCGTGGGTGTCGGCCCCGGGAAGACCGTCCTGATTTGTTTCCTTGGATCGATGATAACCACAGTGGTGTGGACGATGTGGTGGACAGGCATCCTTTCCTTTCTAGGATAAGAATATGCCTATCTGTGGAAAAGACCATGAAGTGATTTCTTCACCTGGCGGATGAATCCTTCCCTTTTCCATCATTTCCTCTTTTTCCTATCACCCGCATACGCAGCCTGCATAGGACACTGTTACTGATGACAGATCTTGTGATATCCTACCTATCAATTTTTTTTTTTATTCCCCGCGGGACCTGTGCCGTCTGTCCCGGGGGGTGCTCATTTTTCCCCTTCCTTCTTCATTCGCCAGAGACGCTGATCCTTGTTCTTGAAGAACATCACCATTCCCTTCTCATGCAGCGCATGAAGCCTAGTCACTATCCGTTCCGTACTGAAAAATATGTATTTGTGGGCAAGCTCTGCTTGTATCTGTTCCACCGACTTCGACACCATGTCATTGAGGACGGATAAGATCGTCTTTTCGTCTTTATCCAGGGCGGGTTCTTCCTTAATTGAATGATTCTTTTCACGTATGCTATATTTATCATCTTTTGTCTTTTGCACCATTCCGGCATGCATCATATAATGCAATATGTGTGTAATGCTTGCTTTGGAATACTCATATTTTTTCTGGATGAACCTGGTTATCTCTGTCCAGCTTCTGCCGTCTGACTCCTTGATGAAGGTGTGTATCTCATTCATTATGGGGATGTACACCCTGCTATTGTGTTTCCCATGCGTGTATGATATTGAATCCGATGGCTTTGTGAAGTATTCCTGCGGCCATATCTTTTTCAGTGTCTTATTTATTCCCCCTGTCTTTTTCTGTTTGCGGTCTTTCTCGTTTTCATTTCGGTCTTCGTGTTGCCTTTTTTTGGTTTGCAGACGGCCATTGAATGTTTTTTTGATTATCTCCGCCATATCATTTATTATATGGCGCGGTTCTCGTTTCTGTATCGAGGCAATCTCTCCGATGGTTTTCTCTTGGCATATGAGTTCTATCGTCCTTTCCATTCTTCTGTCGTATCCGCCGGGCATGATTCCTGGTTTTCCGTTCTTCTGTTGTGTTTCACCTGTTGCCGGCATATCTCTCTTTTTTTCTTCTTCAGGGTGTAGAAGGGAAATATGTGTTTCCTGTTCAATGGTCGCTTTTCCGAGATGCATCATCCGTATCGTCGGTATGTCCTCGTTTTCCGCCCTGGCGGATATTATCACTCCCTCACCCCTGTATCTGTCATCTAGGGCTATTATTGTGCATTTTAGGGTGTTCATATGTTTCTCATTTTTATCATCCATTTTTTTTTCCTTCCTGTTGCCATGTTATGTATTGTGTGTTTTTATATTTTATTACCCGCCTCTTTGAGTATCCATTCCCCCCGGCGTATTCCTTTCTGGTAGATGCGCCCCGAGACGTATTCCTCCGGAAAGATGCTGTCCACTATCATTTTCGGTATTTCCCTGTTGTTCCTCATTATCTGTGTCCATTTGTTGACGGCTTCCTTGTATTTTTTTGTGTTTGAGGGAGATTTTATCATGATCTTCCATTGGGGGAGGCATATGGCGAACTGGAGGTCGAGGCTCGCGGGGTCGAATCCCTGACGTATCTCTGTCTTTGTCCGGAAATCCCGGATTTTCCGTGTGTACTCGTTCTCTTCGTGTTCCCTCTGCACAGGCCTGCTTTTCAGTATCGCCACCCATTCCTTGTTCCTGTATGATTTTTCACCAGTCATGTTGGCCATCCTTTCCCCCAGCCTTATCGACCCGGGAACGATTATGTGCAGTGTGCTGACTGATGCATCGAGATAATTGTTTTTCTCATCTATGAGGGCGCCGATGACGGCCTGCCTGTTGAACTGGCCGTTGAAGAGGGAGCAGTAGTCCACCTGTAGTTTCCGTGTGATGTAGTCAAGTATGCGTATGTAGGATATGTTGCTGTATGGGTTCTTGTCCTCGGTCTTGCTGATCTGGCGCATGAATGAGAGCTTCATGATGTCTTTTTCCTGTATGTGTTCCAGTAGTCTGAACAGGGAGCATGTTTTCACATACCTGTAGTATAGAAATTCCTTCTGCATTTTTTCATCCTGTTATCTGTTCCTTTTTTTTTTGTGTGTGTGAATGGAGGGCGCTGTTTTTTGGAAAAGGAGGCTTTCTTTAAAAAGAGACGCCCTCCGTTCACTCGTATGTGCCCGCTTCCCCCGCCTCCTTTTTTTTGGTGGGGGGCTTGATTGAGCGGGCGATGACGCCTGGGGGATGGTGGGTCCCCCGCATGGCGCCTTGGGTACTTTTTTTGCATGGGTATACGTGTATTTATCTTTTTTTGTTTTTTTTTTTTTGGTTTGTTGTATACCCCCTCCGTTTTTTTTACCCATTTTTTTTTGTGAATGGCGGGCGGGCTTTCCCCGTTTTTTTTGTGGTGGAGGTGGAAAAAATCCATGGGGGTTTTTTTTTTGCCGGCCCGCCGTTCACTGTCATTTTATGTATGATTGCCAGGTTTTTAGAAGGGAATTGTTAGTATTGCCAGTACGATTCCAGCTAGACCCAGTATTATGCATAGGGTGGATAATGTTATCTGGCGTGTCAGGTTGTCTATCGCTGTTTTTATCTCGTTTTTTTCTTTTTCTTCCATTTTTCTCTTTCCTTTTTTTTTTATTCTATCCCTGTGAGGTCTATCGTTATTGTGTCGTCCTGCCTCTGGTGGTATTCCATGTGGTACAGGTATCCTTTTTTTCCTTTTTCGACCCGGACATGGTTCCAGTACACCCCGTGTTCCCGGAGGAACCGTCTGATGGGGATCAGCCGTATCCTGTAGGGGTACTGGCCTATCTCCCCGATGTAGGGATGCCTGCCGGATATGTACCGAGAGAGGTCTTTGTCCAGTGTGCCGTTGTAGACGATGTGGAGCTCCTTCGTCTTGTGTCCGCAGAGATCCAGGAGCCGGGGGTACTTGAGTGTTTCGAAGAAGTCCGGCATCCTGAGGGATGTGCATTCCTTGTTCTTGCTTTCGAAAACGGTGATGACTCCGTCCCGGTAGTGGAATATGTCCGGTCTCTTGGTGATCCGCACGGGTTTCAGGTATCCGTGCTCCATGAGGCGCAGTATGGCGATGGGTTTTTCCGCCTGGAGGAGGGGTTTCCATGACACCCATGGCTTCTTGGGTAGGAGATGGAACCATCCTTCCCCGCATTTCCGGCATTTCCGTGTCTGTTTTTTCGAGGCGAGTATCCTGTTGCCGCATTTGTCGCATTCCACGATCCGGGGCTTGCTGGTGATCTCTTTCGCGTATGCCTCGACATGTGGGGGTATGTCCTTTTGGGATATGTAGCTTCTCCTGAACGGGTAGGCGGTGCTGTTGATCTTCACGGGTGTTTCCACCCTGTATATGAACCGCGCCTTGTCCTCCATCTGTTCGAGAAGGGTGTTGATGGATATGTCGTCCCGTTGTATATCGAGGGCGATGGCGATGAGTTTCTGCTGGGCTGTTCCCTTTGTCTTGTTTCTTCTCTGAAGCGTCCCGGGTTTGCTATAGTCGTCGCATCCGATTGTGATGATGTCCGGTCCCTTTTGTTTCGCCATCCCCCTCGTCACCCCATTGGTGTCTTTTCGGTCTAGTTTCTCCTGCAGCAGAGGATTTTCTTCGACGGGTCGGTGTCTGAGGGAAGCATCTCGATTGCGAGAAGCCCTTTGTCCTTCAGCCTGAATATGATTTTCTCCAGTTCTTCCTTCCCCAGGGGGTTCTTTGGCCTGTCCTTGTTTATCGTCGCCAGGAGGGCGTCGATGGCTGTCCATTCCCCCCGTTTTATGTAGCTGAGGACTGCATTGTCCATCATCTCTAAGGGGTCGCCTATGCGTATCCTGTTGTCCACCAGGGGGACATCCTTCCCCTTCCTTTTCCCCTCCTTTTTCCCGATGTCGGTTTTATCCCTGGCGAGGTCGTAGTATCCTCTGCCGTCATTGCTGATTTTTCCCTCCTCTATGAGATGGGCGAGGTGGTATCGTATGCTGCTTTCCTTGAGTCCGCAGAACCGTTCCATGTGGAGGAATATTATGTCGGATTTGACGGGGCCCCGGATCAGCATGTCAATTATCTCATCGTTCACCTCCTTGTATATGTGGGAGTTGCATCGTCTGCCGACCACGGTCATTTCCTTTGTTTTCATGCGGGGAAGAATATTGTTCTTTTCCGTCCTGATTCCCCTGCGGATGTCATGCCGCTTCTCATCGTATTGCATTCTTTCATGTTCCATGGAAATGGGAATCCTGGCGTACTCTTGATTTTTCTGTTGCCATGGGCCTATGGGGCCGCCAGCCGTATGGCGTACCGTCATTTGCCCTATGTGTGCCTTCGGTTCTTTCTTTGTTGCCGCCTGTGCTATGAATGTCTTCATGATGAATACCTCCCCCATTGAGAGGTTCTCAAGCTCGTCGTCAGGGATGGCTATCCCGATGTATCCGTCGAGGCCGGGGGCCGTCGCTCTTCTCATTTCCACTATTTTTCCTCGTATGAGGTATTTTCTGTCAGTTTCCATTATTTTTTCCCTCTGTTTTCTTTTTTTCCTTTTTTTGTTTTTTATTTATTGAGAACGGGGCGGCTCCTGCGCCATGGTGTCCATGGGGGATGTTTCGTTGTGGCTGTTCCCCCTGTTGTTTCCCTCTCCCCGCGTGTCTTCGCCGGTGAGCAGTATCTCTTTTTCCTCCATCACCTTTATCTCCTTTGAGATGATGAGGATGATCTTCTTGTACAGGACGCCGATTATGTATTCGTGTATGATGAGCATCACCAGCAGGGTGAATGCCGCCACGAACATGTATTCCCAGAGTCCTGTCTGCCTTCCGATGACCCATGCTATCGCCATGCAGGGCAGAAGTATGCCGATGATGCCCACTATGTAGGCGAACAGCTTCGTCAGTTTCATCTGCATCCCTTCTTTATCCTATGTGTCTTTTTCTTCATTTTCTTCTTCTCCTTCATCCATTTCTTTTTTGAGCTTGTCTATCAACTCGCATGATATGGCGTTGCCTATCCTTTTTTCAACCAGACCCACGATGTGGCCCATGGAGAACAGCGCCAGTGTCGATATGAGGTATATTGTGAAGAGGATGTCCCATCTGCCCGTGTATATCCCTGCGGCTGTCCCTATCGCTGCCGCGGGGATGATGAAGGTCACGGTTGTCACCATCCATGCGAGCTTCTGCGTCATCCTCATTTTTCTGTCACCCTGTATATCTTTTTGTAGAGTTCTATACCTTTCCGTGTGAGCTGGACTGTCCGTTCGCTGGGCTTGTCGTATTGCGAGCTGATGACAAGCCCTTTTTTTGCGAGCGACGCCACGACACCCGGTATCTGTCCTGGTCTTGCGACGCGTGTATTGTTCGCTATGGAGAAGCTCCATATCGTCTCTGTGAGGTCACCCGTGTCACGGTATTCGCTTGTGGCGATGGCATGGAGGACATCTTTTTCCATTTTTGTCAGCCTCATTTTCATTGTTTCTCTTTTCCCCTTGTCTGTATTTATTTGATGATGAGTGGGAGGGGCGCCGTGGTCTTTTACACCACTTGAGATGGAGCCTGGAAACGTCCAGTGAAAAAAGCAGGCTCGTGACATAACATGTCTTTTTTTTGGCACCCCGTTCACGGTTTATATCTTTGTTATTCTCCCGTTCCGCCCGGTTGATACCTGGAGCTGCCCGTCCCATTCCTTCACCCAGCCGTCGGTTATCAATATTTTTTCTCCTTCGTCCACAAGGTCTATGTCATTGTTCCAGAGGACCACCTGGACGGTGTCTCCGTCCTCGTCCTCCCCTGTCAGGTCGCATACCAGGGCTGCCCCGCCGAATTTGCGCAGGACCTCCCGGGGGTCGCTTTTCCCTGTTATGGTCAGGGTGATCTCGTCGAAGCTTTCATTTGCCATTAGTTCACTTATTTTCATGTTTTTCTCATTCTCCTTTTTTTGTTTTTTTTCCCATTCTTTTTTCTTTTGTCTTTTTTTTCCAAGTTGATCCTTGCCGGTGCCCCTTTTTCCTCATTGCCCTTTATCGTTAATGCTCCTTCCTTTATCTCTATGAGGATTGTTCCCTGTCCTGTCTCTTCCGTGTGGCCTGTTTTTCTTTCCCAGGGGAAACAGGGTGATTTCCCCGCCAACGATTTCCTCCTGTTTTTTCTGCAGGTGTCGCATTGGCCGTTGTTCTGTGTGAATTCCATGGGGGTTATGTCTCTTCCGCAGCTGTTGCATATGTGTGTCACATATGTGTCTTTTGCCTCTTCCCATATGTCTTTCCCGAGGTCCACCCAGGACAGTTTTTTTATGAATGGTTTCCCCAGGGGGTGCTCGCTGTCGGGGGTGTCCATGGTTATTCTTCCTTCCCCTTTTTTTCCTGTCTGCATATGGATGGTGTTTCCCTGTTTGTCATGTCCCTGAGTATGATGAATGCGAACACGGTGAGGAGTATGATGTATGCCGTGACTGAGTATGATGTGTGGCCCGGTATTTTCCCCCATGCGGAGGGCAATGTGAACGCGATTGCCATGGATAGGGGTATGCATATTATCGCGTATATTGTTGTTTTTATTGTTTTTTTATCCATTTCCTCTTTCCCTTATTTTATGTATATTTCCAGCAGAAGGGTGCTTGACAGGTGTGTGTGTCCCCCTGTCCCGTTTTGCTGGTCCAGCGTGAATGTAAGCTGGAAGGGTTTTATATAGATATCCCTGTCTGTGAAACCCGTGTACAGGTTTTTTTTGAAGAGGGGGAAGTCCTCCGGGGAGTGGTCGTCTATCTGGAGGGTGATGTTCAGTTTTTCCTGGGCGTCCAGTATGTTGTTTTTTTCCGAGGATATTGATATGCCCGTGTAGGATAGTGTGATGTTGTATGTCCCAGGGGGTGTTTCACTGGGTATGTGTATCTCCCGTGTTTCCCCGATGCCGATGGCGTATGTCTCTATGGATTCGTATTGCCATCTGTTCAGGTACTGGGATGACATGTATAGCGTGGTGACTATCAGTATGGATATGAGTATCGCTATGGCTATCTGTTTTTCCCTTTTTTCATTATTTTTTTTCATTATTTTTTTTCTCTTTTTCTAGGACATTTTTTATAAGAAGCATAATAAATGGGGTTGGCGTATGCGGGGTCATAATTGGACATCCTTATGTGTTTTTTTGTCCCGTATCCTGTATCCCCTGTTTATGCCTTTGTTATCGATTATCATGAAAACATCTACCGTGTCCTTGTAATATATGAGATTCTGGAGAAGCGTGTTTACTCCACATTTGTCCTCAAACTCTATTTCTTCCTGTATCTCTTTTTTTGTCATACCTATTTCTTTCATTTTTATCGTATGATTCACCTTATTTTTTTTACTCTAGCGGCGTTATTGTTACCCGTATCCGTTTTCCTTCGAATTTCTTGATGATGTCCTCTATCCCGATGTCGTTTGTTTCCTCTGTGATGTTATACGGGTTTTTGGTGTTGTCCTTGCTGTGCCTGAGGAACCATGTATTCCCTGTCCCCAGTTCGCAGTAGAGATATCCTTCGTTATGTGTTATTGCCATATTTTTTTTTCCCCTAAATAATATCTTTTGGTGATAAGGAGGACAACCCCTTCAGTCCGGTTAGGGAGGAATACCTGTCCCTGTGTAGGGCCAGGTTAAAATAGCCCGGGCGATAGGGGTTGTCCATGGTGTTCATGTCCGCATCCACCTTTTCCCCCTTTGGGGCATTGTATAAAGGCTTTCCGTGTCCATGCCGAGTGTTTTATCCATGAATGTGCTTATCGACGCTTCCAGGATGATGCAGTACATTGCCTCCTCCATGGCGAATATGTCCATTTCTCTTGCGTTCCTGAACCCTGTGTTGTTGAACCGTGTGCGGCATCTTTCGTAGTAGAGGCATGTCCGGGGGCAGTGGGATTCATAGTATTTCTTCCTGTCCATCCGTGTTTCTGTCCTTTTTTTGTAGAAATCGCATATTGGGCACGCTGTCTCCATCTGCCGCATCTTTTCCTCGGGGGTCCAGCATTCGAGGACATGGAGGAATTTCTCCTTCGTGTCATGTACGGCTCTCTGTATATGTATCAGTGATTCGGCTATTGACCCTGGGTGCGTGTATCCTATGTGTCTGACCATTCTCTCCAGTTTTTCCTCTATCCCGGGGGGTATGCGGAGGACGCCCGTGTCGATTACGGGTTCTTCCCCCCCGTATTCGCATTCGAGGGATATGTATCTGTTCACTGGCATGTTTTTCATGTTTCCCCCTGGTGTTCCCCTGTCTTTTTCCCATGTATCAGCTGGATTGTTTTCAGCAGGTCCTCGCAGATTTCAAGCATTATGCCGATGTCCTCGCTTTCATCCCAGTCCTCTCGTTCTTCGAGCAGTTCCATGAGCAGCTCTGTCTTTTCCTGGAGGAACCCGATGTGGGGGGTGTCGCATACGTACCGTGTCATCTCTTCGAGAAGCCGGGGGTATTCTATCTCGTTTCTCCATTTTTCGAACGGGAATGCAGCATTTCCCTCCAGAATCTGCCTGTTGAGCCATTCCTGGTAGTCGTGACGCATCCTGCTGCCTCTTTCCTTCGTATCTTTTTTTTTCATACCTTGAATCTTGCTGTTTCCCCTATCAGTTTTTCACAGTCCTTTTTAGCTTGGAATCCGAGTTCCCCGGTTTCTTTGAGTTTGTCCATGAGGGCCACGATGCCGAATATTGTTTTCATTCCCCTCAGTTTTCCGTCTTCCGCTCTTTTCGCGAGGTATTTGATGATGTCCTTGTGGAGGGATTCGGGGATGTGTATTGAGAGGCGTGACTGCTTGATCATTTTTTTTCTCCGTTTTTTTTATTTGTCATTGTTCCCTTTTGTTTTTTTTCATTACCTTTTTTTTATTGTAATGATGTTTTTAATAGTTTTGCCACGGCATTGTTCTTGTTGAATGCTTTCTGTATTGATTCCTTTATGGTTGTTTTCCTGAACCCGTGTTCCAGAAGACCGTGTATCGTCCAGGGTATGGATCCGCTGATTTTTTCGCTGACAGGGTTTATTTTGAACCCGTGTATGTTGTCCATTTTGCAGCATGTGGCCAGTATCCTCTTCGCTTTTGTCCTGCTGATGTTCAGGCAGTCCGCGTTGTTGAGGGGGAGCAATCCGCAGTTTTGGCATATTTTCCGGGTGTATGTGTCGCCTGGGTATCGTGCCGACGGTGTCCTGTGTTTCGCCGGGGTGAGCAGTGTCCCCCCGCAGGAGCATATCCCTGTTTCTGTTCTTTTTCCTTGTGTCATCATTTTTTTCCCCTATCTTTTTTTGGCTGTTCTCCTTCTTGTTCCCCTTGCTTTTTTTTATATCATGAACCCTGTGGTTTTCTGTGTTTTTGATTTTTCAAGGCTTGCGAAGAACCTGTGCAGGGGACAGTCGCTGTTGTTTTCGCAGTCGCTGTATCTCTTGTTGTTGTCTGTGTGCCTGTGCCATGCTGCGATGAGCCTGTCTATCGTGTGTTGGTTCATTTCCAGTGTGAAGAGTATGTTCTCTTTCCCTGGCGATCCTTTTTTTCCTTGTTTTCCTTTTTTCATATCGGGGGCAACGGTGTTCGAATCCGTCTGCGGATGGCGGATGGCTTTTACGGCAAAAAAAAGGTGAATAAAAATTTTGCCATTGTTATCCTATTCGAGGGGTTGGATGGGATGGATAGGATATCCGCCTGCAGCCAAGCCTTTTTTCTTGGTGCCCCCCATCGGGGTGTGAATGCCCTGTGCGACACGGGCGCGGCTCTTTCCAGGATTGGTGTGTCCGTATCGGCCGCCGACATGTATGGGCGTTCCCCATATATCTATGGGGCATTCACTGTCCACCTTTTACCGGGGGTTTCCCTGTTTGCTCTTTTTTCCTTTTTCCTTTATTTTCTCCTCTTTCCTTTTTTGTTTCCTGATTTTCTGTATGTCGGGGAATCTGCCGCCGTTCTCCGCGGCCTTCATGATGTCGGTGAAGGGTATCCTGTTCCTGGGGTTCTTGGGGTATTTTTTTGGCCATATCCCCGTGATGTGCGTGAAGGGTATCCTCATTCTTTCTCTTTGCGGTGTCTTGACGACCATCCCGTGGGTGTATGATCCCACAATCTGCCCGATTATCTGGCTTCCCATGCTGTATGATTTGTTTCCGTGCAGCGGCTCTTTGAAGTCCATGTGGCAGCCGTTGTATGTATCAAGTATCTTCTGTCTTCCATGGGGGGATATGGTGATGGCGTTGCCTTTCCGGGGCATTTATGCCTCTCCTTGCTTTATCTCGTAGTTTTTGCAGAGCATCTGGGCGTATTCGAATGTTATGCTCTTTTTCGTGTATTTCACTATTGTGT
>Ga0272442_10007084_pt1 | contig 14580 bp, 15 predicted proteins | sample SSMForm2O_FD_200262 | JGI IMG/M metagenome (GOLD analysis project Ga0272442, IMG submission 200262) | Marine sediment archaeal communities from Little Sippewissett salt marsh, Falmouth, MA, United States - SSM-Form-2O | ecosystem: Environmental > Aquatic > Marine > Wetlands > Sediment ...
AAGAGGTAGAGTGGCGATTCAACTACCGGAATGAGAATTTAATTATCCTATTAAGGAGGTTACTGAATCAACAGATTTCAATTGTCAAAGAACAAATTTAGTGCAACTTTGGTTATGCATTACCTAATTTAATATAATTTAAATCAAATGGATTTAATGTATGTGATAGCGGATTATCATCAGAGCTACCATAAGAATGATATCCGGTCATAATTAAGGCATTAAAGGATTCATCTAATTCCTGAACCATCAAAAGTGGATGCTCGCTCCAGCTTCGAATTAGTTTAATGTCTTTCGGAAGCTTGGAAGCAATAATATTTCTACCAGTATCATGTGCATCTTTAATCCATATCTCTTTGGCTCCGGTATCAATAGCTGCATCACAGGCAGCTTTTACTTCCCTGGTCATTTGCTCACAAAACTCTCGGGAATCGGATTTTGATTTTCAGTTTCATTCCAATGCGCTACTCCGGTTACTCCTTCGATGTCTGCACTGATATATATTTTCATCAAAAATCCTCCTAAATATCATGTTATACCTTAGTGGAATTGTTTTTTTTCAAACCTGATTCTAGCAACTTGAATTTAATACACTTTTTTACAAACTTGGCTTTCTATAGACCGGATAAATGTTTTATTTATTTTAATCTCCGGGAGGGTAACTTTTTTGCATATGATCTGAAGCATGGATATTATTAAATACACCTGAACTTCCCATGTGAAAAATCAAGATAATCTTAAACTTTTTAGGCCACTTTTTAATCCAATAACAGCCTATTCTCTTTCCAATTTTTTAGCATGCTCACAAATATAATCCTTTAAATAAAACAGAATTAATAGCTGTTCCATTTTATAATTCTTTTTAATTCGTTCAGTTAAAATTTTCTCATAATCCTGAAAATTCCACTTAACATCTTTTACTAAAAACCATTATTTCTAATATAGTTTTTTTATTTATGAAAATCATTTCTTCAGCATTGAGCTTGCATTTGTTTATATTTTTAAATGATGTCAACATTTTTTTAATATTCCATATATTTTGTTAATTCAATTTGTCCCTGCAGCTTACCATCTTCGAATATTTTACTTTTTAAAGGGAGTGCTAAATCCGGATCAATTACCCACTCAGCAAGCATATTATTCTCATCGTCTGCCTCTTTACCAATGACCTTTATGATACCTGCACCGAAAAAATTCATTTTTTCTCCGACGTTTAAATCCATCTGACTAAAAAAGAAAGCATATCCGGGATTTATCATCAGCATATTCAGGGATATGCCATATACTCCCCATAGACCAAATGCAGTTTCTTCACCAAGCTCATCTGATGTCAGAATACCAGTGGTTGTATATGTAACTTGAAATGTATTTTCGCCTTCCGGTGTTTTTCCCCCTATTTCCCGGATATCCAGGATATATCCAGCTTCTCCTTTATCTTCAATCATTAATATAATTGTATATTCATAATGCTCATTCCCCTTAAATTGATAAGGTTCCCATTTTATTGCCCAGCTCAACTGCCCCATTCCCAATAAGATAATTACTGTAAGTAAAATAATTGTTATTTTTTTTAATTGTATCTCCTTCCTCGATTTACTTTTTTCAAAATGATAAATTTATAACATTTTAGATAGAAATAGATTCGGCTACAATCAATCAGTTTTTTACTGCCCCTACTTCTTCTATTCTATATGCTCTTTCTAAATCCTCTTTAATAATATAATACAACCAATTAACAAATGGCTATATTTAAAATAGAATAAGATCTACCTGTTTCAGTATTTAATAATTTTATTGTCTTTTTCTTTGTATTTCGCAATTCTACCAATCAGAGTATCAGCAATATTCTCGTATTCGATGGTCACACCAAATAACACATCGTGCGACCAGTTGAGGAATGCAACGACCGTATGGTAGTATCAGAATTTCTTCCCCATAGATGACAGCGCTAACCGGTAATCCTGCCGGATCTTCGGCTTTAGGGTCGATATTCTTTATGCATTTAATTTAAATACCTAAGCTAATGAATATTTTTTAATTACTCATGAATTTTTAATACAATTTATGTTACAATTTTTACAATTAAATAATAAGATAGGATATATTCAAAATGACTCAAAAAATAATCGGAATTTTAGGAGGGATGGGCCCGGAAGCTACTGCAGATTTATTTTCTAAAATTATTAAATTAACCCATGCAGAAAAAGACCAAGATCATATTCGAATAATTATTGATAATAATCCGAATATTCCGGACAGAACAGCTGCTATCATAGGAATAGGAAAAGATCCTCTTCCCGATTTAATTTCAACTGCACAAAATCTTGAAAGAGCCGGTGCTGATTTTCTGATCATGCCATGCAATACAGCACACTCTTTTATTTCGGAAATTAGTAAAAATATACATATTCCCATTTTAAATATGATTGAAGAAACTTCCAATTATATAAAAAAATATTTTCCTACTCTTAAAAAAGTAAGTCTTTTTGCCTCCAAAGGAACTTATAAGGCTAAATTATATAATACTTTTTTCGATCAAGCTAACATTCAAATCATGATTCCTTCTTTTAAAGAACAACAACTTATTATGGAAATAATTTACAAAGTAAAATCGGGCATTTTGCTGAATAAATTAAAAAAAGAGATGATTGAACTTTCTGAAGAACAAATAAAAAAAGGTTCGCAGGCTATTATTGCTGGATGTACTGAAATCCCTTTAGTTTTGAAAAATGGAGATATAGAAATACCTGTTATTGATCCTACCTATATTCTGGCGAAATGTGCTGTAGAAAAAGCAAAAGAAGATACTTCAAGATAGTCATTATTCTTATTTACTATTGTTAAAAAATATGAAAGCATTTTCAGTAAAAATATTTTTAATTGGAAAATCAAACATTTTTAGAAAATAAAGATAGTATCACACTACCATAATTCTTTTCTGCTGGTTGAAATCGCTAAAACACCTTTATTAAACAAATAATCTATTTCGTTCTTTTCTCGAATTAAACCTCCGGCAATGACAGGACAAATTAACTTTCTATGAATATGGTCAATGAAATAAGGAGCAGCGATTCCGGGTAAAATCTCTACCGCGTCGGGTTGGTGATGAATTAACAGTTGTTCCCCGGTTTTTAAGGCAGCGGAATCAAGTAGAAAAAGTCTTTGTACCGCAATAATGCTTTCATTTTTAGCAACTTCAATTAGATTGCTTTTCGTTGTAACGATACCATGACAAAGCTTCTTTCTGGATAAATAAATAATCCCCTCTTTGTCTTTGGCAATTCCCTTTATGAAATCGATATGAAGAAAGACAAGTTTTTTGCTTATTTTACATCTTTCCATCATATCGGGTAAATCAAGAATATCCCCTTTTAAAATAAAGAGAGCTGTTACCTTTGAATTTAATGCATATTCAAAATCTTCATTATTTCTAATTGTAGCAATAATCGGATTCTTTGAAAAATAATGAGCAAAGTTTTTCATACAATCCCCAATATCAGGATTTTTATTTATTATATAAATCTAGTAAAATTATATCACATAAAACCAATAATTGAATTGTATGTCCATAAAATGTATACTTCTTGTCTGGATACTAATAGAAAAAATTCACTATTTTATCTACCTGTTTATTATAAATAAAAAAGAGCTAAAAAGTACATCTAATCCGAAAAACTTGAAAAGCTTATGGTTATTCTAAAAATTCGCTTTTATTATACAGATGATAAGCAAATCTTATATTTTATTAGTTTGATCTATTGATATTACGAGTGGCTATAAGCCTGACTCCTGTCCCAATAAGATTTTTTATAATTACCTGTCCTATCTTAACCGGAGCTTTAACTTCAAGTTCTGCAATCTCTTTCATCGCTTCGAATAATAAATCCTTAGGAATACCTTTTTCTGTTTTTACAGGGACTAAAGGTAATTCACCGTTAATAACTTTAACGGTTGTTGGCAAAATTCTCTTTGGATCAATAAACTCCTCCCGGGCATATTCAATTCCCAGCGGACATGCATTACCGGTGATTGATTGAATCTTATTATTCTTGCTTTTGATAGCAACTTTGCATCCTCTCGGACATCTTATGCAAATGATATTTTTTACCCTTGCTTTCATTCTTGATTTACTTCCTTGATTGAAATATTCAGGATTTTAATATCTTTTTGAATCAATTTTTCTGGCAAATACAAGCTGATCATTTCTCCGGGAGTCAACATTTTCTTTGTATAGGATATTATTGTATTTCTTTTCTCATCCTGAAAGATGATATTTGCTTTTTCGATGGGTTTCTGTACTCTCATAAATAATTTTATTTTTTTCCTTTCCGAATCGATATAGTCAATATGTTGAGGAATTACATAGCTGATAGGATTTGACGGAACCAAATTTATAGTATGAGAACGGTATTTTGTCTTCTGGTTTAGATATTTGCTAACTGCCCGACCCACAATCTCACCTTCTTCGCTGACAAAATCTACCAAATCATGAACATGCAGCACATTGCCACATGCAAAAATTCCCTTTATTCCGGTTTCTCTGTTCTCATTTACAATCGCTCCTCCTGTTACTGGACTTAATTGAATTCCCATCTCAAGAGATAATTCATTTTCAGGAATCAATCCTACAGAGAAGAGGATAGTATCACATAGTATTATCTCTTCGGTATTTGGAATAGCAATCAGATTTTTATCTACTCGAGATATAACTACTTTTTCCACTCTTTTCTCTCCTTCGATACGGACAATTGTATAATTAAATCTTAATGGAATATTAAAATCATCCAAACACTGAACTTTATTTCGTATTAAACCGGTTGTGTAAGGCATTATTTCCAGGACCATTTTCACTTTTGCTCCCTCCAAGGCAAATCTTCTAGCCATGATCATTCCAATATCTCCCGAACCGAGAATTACAATTTTTCGGCCCGGAATATATCCTTCTATATTAATATATCTTTGTGCTGTTCCGGCGGAAAATATGCCAGCTGGTCGACTTCCTGGAATCCTAATGGCTTCTCTGGTCCTTTCCCTGCATCCCATTGCCAATGCAATAGCCCGGGGTCGGATATTTAACAAACCATCTTTAGGATTTAAAGCGATAATTTCTTTTTCCGGTGTAATCTTTATGACCATAGTTTCCGTTTTAACTTCAATATGGTTCCACATGATCTGTGAAATAAATCTATCAGCGTATTCCGGACCGGTCAATTCTTCCCGAAAATAATGTAAGCCAAATCCATTGTGTATACATTGAGGAAGTATTCCTCCTAAATACCTATCCCGTTCCAAGATTAATATATTTTCTATGCCGTTTTTTCTGGCTTCTAAAGCAACCGATAAGCCAGCCGGACCTGCTCCGATAATTGCTAAATCACAATTTAAATTCATCTTTACATTTTTACTCCTTAATCATTTCCTTGATTCTACTTCTTAATATCTCTGATCTCTTACCTTTTTTAGTTATTTTTAAGGGAGAAGCGTTAAGTTCATCTGCTAAAATCTTGAGTACTTTTGGACCACAAAAACCTCCCTGACATCTTCCCATTCCGGCTCTTACCCGTCTTTTAATGGCATCCATATTTTTTGCAGGAAGAGGACTCCGTATTGCTCTTAAAATCTCTGCCTTTGTTACTTTTTCACACCGACAAATTACTTCTCCATAATTCATATCTTTTTTAATGATTTTTTTCCATTCTCCTATTCGATCAATATAGGTCGATAAAAATTGCTTTTCCGGTAATGATTCTATAAAATTATTCTGAAGGCTTATATTCAATCCTGGTTGAACTTCTTTTGTCATGTCACATAAAATACTAACGACCATTTCTGCAATAGCCGGAGCAGCACTTAAACCTGGAGATTGAATTCCGGCAACATTGATAAAACCTTTGATTTGTTTTGAAGCTTCAATAATGAAATCTTTTTTCAGGGTATTTGCTCTTAGTCCGGTAAAAGAAGTTATAATTTTATCTTTTGTGGGAAGTTCAGAAATTAGTCTTTTTGCACCTTGATAAACTTCATCCATTCCTTTTTGAGTTGTTGCAGTATCATTTTTATCGTTTGCCCAATAAGAATTGGGTCCAATTAAAAGATTTCCATGCAGTGTAGGCGTAACAAGTATACCTTTAGACAAATGTGTAGGGATAGGGAAAAGAACGTGATTGACTTTTGTGCTCCACTGTTTATCAAACATCTGATATTCGCCCTTTAGTGGCTGAATTTTAAATTCATCTCCGATTTTTTCAGCAATTTCATCAGCATATAATCCCGCTGCATTAATTACAAATTTTGTTTTAATAAATCCTCTGGAAGTTAATAAACCAGATATTTGACCATCTTTACATACAACATTTTTCACTTCATTTTCCAGAAAAATATTTACCCCGTTTATAATTGCATTGTCTGCTAAAGCAATGGTTAACTCATAGGGGGAGATAACAGCTGCGGAAGGCGCAAAAAGAGCATATTTTGCGAGCGGATTAAGATTTGGTTCAAGCTCAAATAAAGTATTGCCGGTAATTATGTCCAATTTCTGTACACCATTTTTTATGCCATTTTCTTTAAGTTTTTTTAGTTTTTTTAAATCTTCCTCATTGAATCCAATCACCATAGATCCAATTCTTTTAAAAGGAATCTTTAAATTCCGACATAAATTATCAAAAATGAAATTACTTTTTACATTTAACCTCCCTTTAAGCGTAGCATGATCCGCATTATATCCGGCGTGAATAATTCCCGAATTCCCCTTACTGGTTCCCATGGCCACATCAGCCTCTTTTTCAATAAGTAATATAGCTAATTTGTAACGTGAGAGCTCCCTAGCAATAAATGTTCCAATTACTCCTCCGCCAATAATCGCTACATCTGTTTTCATCTTATTCTCCTTACATGTAATAAAAAAGCCATTTTATTATCCAGGTTAGACTATCATAATCCCTGTTTAATAAAATGGCTTTCTCTATTTCTCCACCATTTATATTCTATTTTTATTATTTTATCAAATTATTATAACATCTACAAATTTATCGCGGATTAACAATAGAAAACTTACTGCGTAAGGAATTTCGTAAAGTCAACTAAAAATGCCTTCCATAAAAAAGAAACAAAACATTTTTGACTTTTAAAGAACTTTTCAGTAAAATAGATTGTAAATTAAAAAAAGAATATGGATTAGTTTCGATTCTCCGAGTCTAAGGTGTAACAGCTATGACCAGGGAACGTTAGGGTATATTTGGAAACGTATATGCCTCCCATTATGGAAAGAAATTAATTTAAATGTAATATTATTTAAAAGGAATTTCCTTATGGGATATTCCTTTTTTTATTTTATTAAAAAACTTTTACATAAAGTAGGTGATAGAATACTCGATTATTATTTTAGTTGATGCGCTAATGAAATAAAAAATTCAAAGAAATTCACAAATTTTTCTAAAAAGGAGTTAATTATGATAAACAAAAAAACAAAAAAGATTATATTCGCTCTGTTCGCCTTATTTTCAATTTTATTTCTCGTAAATTTCTCAGGATTTGGGCAGGAAAATTTACTGGGTGAGTTAATTATCTATCACGCAGGAAGTCTAACTGTACCTGTCGCTAATTTAGCTAAGGAATTTAAGCAATTATTTCCTGGTATAGATATAAAAACTACTGCTGGTGGCAGTCGAAAAATTTCCCGCCTTGTTGCTGAAACAGGCCAGAAAGCAGATATTTTAATGTCTGCAGATTATGCAGTCATCGATAACCTGTTAATCCCGGACTATGCTGATTGGAATATTTTATTTGCTGAAAACTCCATGGTTATCATGTATACTGATAAAAGTCGATATGCTGATATAATAAATTCAGATAATTGGTATAATATCCTTATAAAGGATGGGGTAGAGTATGGACATAGCGAGCCCAATGCAGATCCCTGTGGTTATCGTACTGTTTTACTTTTCCAGTTAGCTGAAAATTTTTATCAAGAAAAGGAATTAAATCAGACACTTTTGGAAAACTGTCCGGAAAAAAATATCCGCCCCAAATCAGTGGAGCTTATATCTCTTCTTGAAACTGGAGTATTGGATTATGCTTTTGAATATGAATCTGTTGCTCTTCAACACCAGCTTATGGATGAAAAATTTAAATATATTAAACTACCAAAAGCAATTGATTTAAGTTCATTAGAATTTATTGATGATTACGCTAAAGCAACCGTAGAACTTTCCGGAGCAGAACCGGGAGAGACTATTACCACAAAAGGTCAGCCGATTGTTTACGGAATTACCATGCCGCTTAATGGAGAAAACAAAGAAAATGCTTTAGCTTTTCTAAAATTTTTATTTGATAAAAACCGGGGATTAAAAATCATCCAAGATTCCGGTCAACCCATCCATAACATAGAAGTGATTACCGGTATCGATAAGTTGCCTTTAGAGATTTATAATCTTGTAAATAAATAATATCTTTATTAAAAAGTATAATATTTATAAAGGATAATACAAAATTTACGTATTATCCTTTATAAATATTTTTCAAATATATTCAATTATGTTATTTTAATTCAATCTAGGAGAATCAAATTGTTTCATTCGAAAGCAGAAATTATCTATATCATTGCTGCCGTAACAGGTTTCATCATATTATTCTTTAATGTATTTCCCATTATCAATACATTTTATTGGACTGATTCGGAAACTCTAATTAAAACACTTTTAGATAAAGAGGTACTGGCAAGTATTTGGTTAAGCATAAAATGTGCTTCCATTTCAACTCTTATTGCTTTTCTATTAGGAATTCCATTAGCCTATTATTTAGCAAGACACGAATTTCGATTAAAAACATTTATTGAAAGCTTGATTGATATACCCATGGTTATTCCCCATACAGTTGCAGGAATCTGCCTATTGACAGTATTAAGCCCTCGAAGTATGATCGGACAGTTCCTGGAACAAAATCATATTGAAACCCTGGGAACTGAAGCCGGTATCATAATCGCTATGCTATTTGTTAGTATGCCCTTATTAATCGATTCAGCAAAAAATGCATTTAAAGGGGTGTCCCCCAGAATAGAAAATGTTTCCCGCAGCCTTGGTGCAAATCAAGTTCAAACATTTTTTGGCATTACCTTTGTCCTATCCTGGAGAGGAGTGTTAAGCGGGATGATTATTACATGGGCCAGGGCAATTAGTGAATTTGGAGCAGTTATAATATTGGCATATCATCCGATGATTGCACCTACCCTGATCTATGAGAGGTTCACTACCTATGGAATGAAATACGCTATTCCGGCAAATATTATTTTGATTGTTATTAGTATTATCATCTTTATTGTATTACGGTTAGTCTCCCTGGGAGGAAAAGAAAAATATGATTCGCATTCATAATTTAAATATCAAATTAGGCACGTTTCAAATAAAAAATATCAATTTACAAATAGCCAAAGGAGAATTTTTAGTAATACTTGGACCTTCAGCTGCCGGGAAAAGTGTCATTCTTGAATCAATTGCCGGACTTGTGCCAATTCAGAAAGGTGAGATCATGATTAATGGAAGAAACATCATCCATTTAAAGCCGGAAAAAAGGAATATATCTATTTGCTATCAGGATTATAATCTTTTTCCGAATATGAATGTCCGTGATAATATCCGTTATGGATTGAGATTCAAAATAGACAGATGTAATAAAAACTACGATAAAAATTTTAAAACTCTAATAAATATTTTAGAATTAGAGAATATTTTAGACCGTTTACCCTTAAACTTAAGCGGGGGAGAACAGCAGCGGGTATCTTTAGCCAGAGGCCTTATTGGAAATCCGGACGTATTACTTTTAGATGAACCTTTATCTTCTCTTGACCCAAATATAAAAGAGACTATTCAGGAAGAATTAAAAAATATCCATAAAACCTTGCATACAACGATTATTATGGTAACCCATGATTTTACAGAGGCCAATTATTTAGCTGATAAAATTGCTCTGGTAGATCAGGGACAGATTATTCAGCAGGGATCCATTGAAGATATCTTTCAGAAACCAAAATCAATATTTACTGCACAATTTACCGGAGTCAAAAACATTTTTTTAATAAATAATGACAAAGAATTGGAATCATACAGCTTAGAAAAACCGACAATTATAGGGATTCGACCGGAAAATATTTTTATTCGCCACCAGCCATTAAATACTCATTATCAATATGAGGGAAAAATTAAGACTTTTAAAAATAATGGACTATACATGGAAATTGAATTGAACAATCCCAAATCCGGAAGGAATTATATCTCCTATCTAACACTTAACCGCTTTTTCGAATTAAAACTTCAAAAGAAAATGTCCATTCATTTTGGCTTCAATAAAAAAGATTTGATCTGCATCCATGATAAGGATAATGGTGATGCATAGTATTTTTAAAAGTCCAAATTTATTCGAATGATTCTCCCATATTATTTATTTTAATATTTTTTATCACCTCCGAGGAATCCTCCTAAAATATCACCACCGATACCGGCAATTCCTTTTTGTTCACCTCTTCTCCCAGAACGGGCAGCCGCAGTAATACGGTCAGCCAAGCGGGAAAACGGCAGGCTCTGCAAATACACAAGACCGGGTCCGGTCATCTTCGCTAAAAATAATCCCTCACCACCAAAAAGAGCATTTTTGAATCCTCCGACAAATTGAATATCATACCCAACCGTTGGAGCAAAAGCAACCAGACATCCAGTGTCGACTCTAAAAGTTTCATCTTCTTTTAACTCTCTTTTAATAATCGTTCCACCTGCATGTACAAAGGCCATTCCATCGCCTTCCAGTCTTTGCAATATGAAACCTTCACCACCAAAAAGTCCGGCACCGATCTTCTTTGTGAATGCTACTTCAATTTCAATACCCCTTGCAGCACATAGAAAAGAATCTTTCTGACATAGAAACCTTTTACCTAATTTTCCTAAATCCAAAGGAATTACTTTTCCCGGATAAGGTGCACCAAAAGCAATATGTCCTTTTTCCCGCCCCTGATAGGTAAAAGTAGTGATAAAAAAAGATTCACCGGTAATTACCCTTTTTAATCCCCTAAACAAACCTCCACCAGTTGAAGTCTCCATTTCAATTCCTTCATCCATATACATCATGGCACCTGCTTCAGCCCTAATCCCTTCACCCGAATCCAGCCCGATTTCAACAATCTGCATATCATCACCATAAATCTTATAATCAACAATATCGACCATATTATTATCTCCCTTCCTATAAATTTATATTCTTTTTATTTGAATAATACAACATTTTTATTATTGAAACCTTTTTTCTAAAAATTTATAAAGTTTTACTTTAAATATTAATATTGAAATTGGATGATTAAAAAGACATATGTTAAACCTATGTTATCTAAAAGTATAATTAATCTAACACAATCATACTATAAATTAACAAGTTTCAACCTTTAACAAGTTTGTTGTGCCGGGAATCCTGAATGGAATGCCCGCAGTTACAACGATTTTATCACCAGGCCTGATTAATCCTGTTCTTAATGCAAGTTGTTTGGATTTGTTAATCATTTCATCAGTACTGGAAAGTTCTTCAGAATGAATTGAGAAAACTCCCCAATTAAGAATAAGTTTTCGAACTGTCGATTCTTTAGTACTCGCAGCAATAATGGGAACCGGTGGACGATAGCGTGAAACCATTCTGGCTGTGCTTCCCGAGAAGGTAAAGGTAACAATTGCTTTAGCCTTTATATTAACAGCAACCTGGCAGGTTGCAAGGCTGATTACATCGGCATTAGTCGGTTGAACTGAAAGTGACCTTTCTTTTAATAATTTTTCATAATCTATTTCTTTTTCAACTTTATTTGCAATTTTATTCATCATATTGACTGCTTCCAGAGGATACTCTCCTACCGCTGTTTCTTCCGATAACATGATTGCATCAGTGCCATCCAAAATAGCATTTGCCACATCTGTCACTTCTGCCCGGGATGGCCTGGGATTATTCATCATCGACATCAACATCTGTGTTGCAGTAATCACCGGTTTACCCGCTAAATTACATTTTTTTATAATATCTTTTTGGATTAGGGGAACATTTTCCAAAGGAATTTCTACTCCCAAATCTCCCCTTGCAATCATTATTCCGTCAGAGAATTCAATGATTTTCTTTAAATTGCATACTGCTTCTTTCTTTTCTATTTTAGCGATTAAAGCAATATTTCCCCCTTTATTTTTTTTAAGAAATTCTCTTGCCTTTTGAACATCTTCGGCACTTCTGGTAAAAGAGAGACCAATAAAATCAACTCTATTTTTTATTCCAAAGAGAATATCCTGATAATCCTTCTCCGTTAATGATTCGATATCCATAGACAAGTTCGGAATATTGATTCCTTTACCGGAACTCAATTTTCCACCTCTCATTACCCGACAGATAATGTCTGTTTTATTGATTTCTTTCACTTTAAGCTCTAATGCCCCATCTGAAAGATAGATGGAATCGCCCTGTTTTATCTTTTGAGGAAGGGATGAAAAAGTGATTGATACCTGATTTCCATCTCCGCAAACCTGGCGGTTTGTCAAAATAAAGGAAGAATCTTCTTTTAGAACAACTGGTTCTTTTTCAATTTTTCCAATTCTAATTTTCGGACCGCCTAAATCCTGTAAAATTGCCACAATATTTCCGGTTTTTTTGCATGCTTTTCTGATATTTTCTATAGTTTTTCTATGATCATCATTTATACCATGAGAAAAATTCAATCTGGCGACATTCATTCCATTTTGAACCAATGCTTCTATCATCGAATAATTTCTGCTTGCAGGTCCTATAGTACATATAATTTTGGTCTTTCTTATCATATTATCTCTCCTATCTGAATTAAAACTATTTTCCTTCTTGTAAATATTATTCCATATATTATTTCAAATTCCTGTTTTTTCTCTGACAGATTGGTCGGAAATTTAGTCTAAGATTTAGGAATTTGAACATAATTTGTTTTCACTTGGTAGTTATTTATTTAATTACAAATTGGTTGATTCGATAAAATCAATATGATTAAAATAACAAAAAAGATTACAATCAGATAACGAAATGGAAAATTTTTTATTACGGCATAAGATTCTATTTTTCTTCTAGTGATATCGTTGCTTTCATTGATGGTATAATTAATTGAATAATAAAAATGCCTAAAGATAAAAATTCAAAGACTGTTAGCAAAATAAATTCTCATAAGTGATGATTTTATGAAAACAAATAAAATATCCTCTATTAATTTTAAATTACAGCTGCTTGCCAAAATCTGGAGTGTTTTTATTATTGTATTTGCACTGATGATGTTCTTAGGTTATGCAATTAACTATATACAAACAGGGGTTGCTGATTCATATACACAAGATGATTATCCTCCGATTGAAAATTTAATCCCAATCTCTTTATTATGCAGCGTAATTGGTTTGGTTATTGCCTGGCAATGGGAGTGTCTCGGAGGATTCATAAATATCGATCTTTTCTTTTGAGTCTTTCGTATATTTTTGGTTAATTTTTCCAAGACCCTACCCGATTATCATTGGCTTTGTGCTACCTATACTCGGAGTTATGTTTCTAATTTGTTGCTGGATATCCAGGTCATCTAAAATTCCTTAAAAACTCTCGCCAGGGATTTTCCCGGTGCTCTTAAATCTAAATCCAAAAAATATCCAAAAGGAGTTTGCCAAACTTGATAACCGGAGCTTATCAGTCGCTCCTCTGCCCGGTTAAATATACTTTTTGTAATTTCCGGTCCAGCTTTACTTAATGATAAATGAGCGAAGGAATGTAAGACTATTTTTTGAGTATTATTTTTTTTGGCAGCCCATTTTAGATTTTTAATTAATTTTGTTACAACTTTATCCAATTTTTCTTCATCTTCTTTTTCGGCTTGAATAAAACCGACCATTGAATCTCCCAAATTTTTTTCTTCTGAATAATCATCGACTAATTCCAGCGTTTTAGAAGTAGTTTTATAACGAAAACTGTCAGTATAAATCATTAATAGCTTCATTTTAATTCCCCTTTATCATAAGATTGAAAATTGCTTTTCTAAAAAATAACAGGAAAGAAGTAAACCCCCTTTCCTGTTATGATGTTTGGATAGATCGAATACATTTTTATAATAACGGTTCAAAACATCCATTATTACACCCAGCAATTAAAACAATTTCTCTTATGCTTAATAGTTTTATATACTAGCACTCTCTTTATTTTTTGGTTTAAGGAAAAGCTGTACTAGTATCATTACAATAAGAGTCGGTAAAATCCACCCTAATCCCTGTTTACCGAGAGGCAGTCTGAAAGCGAACTGTGTGATGACATTTGAAGTCAATCCATAAAAAGAAAGCATATCACCTAAACCAAAAATCAGTGCTACTATAACACCTGCAGTAACTGAATTTTTGATTCTGTCAAATTGATAATATAGAGCGCTTAAAATAATCACAACAATTGAGGGATATAATAGAACCAACCAGGGAACTGTATATTTTACAATTTTACTTAAACCAACCAGGCCTAATGTAAAACCAATAACCGTTGCCAACGTTACAGTCAAACGATAGTTCATTTTATTATTGGTCATTT
>Ga0272442_10007085_pt1 | contig 14580 bp, 15 predicted proteins | sample SSMForm2O_FD_200262 | JGI IMG/M metagenome (GOLD analysis project Ga0272442, IMG submission 200262) | Marine sediment archaeal communities from Little Sippewissett salt marsh, Falmouth, MA, United States - SSM-Form-2O | ecosystem: Environmental > Aquatic > Marine > Wetlands > Sediment ...
CGCCTACTGATTGCATCTTTCTATAACCTACATTACAATTATTCAGGGAAAAGGAGATAATGATGAATGAGGGAATGACCCAGCTGATCGAAGGGTTGCCGCAGATGAAAAAAAAACTGACCGATCTGCGGGACACTCTTCTGACCAACATCGTAATGTTAGGTGAAATACCGGCTCCTACATTCCGGGAACAGCAGCGAAGACGGTTTCTCGTGAACCGTTTCAACCAATATCAGATGTTAAACTGTTCCACCGATGAGGTGGGTAACGGCCTCGGTATTATCCCCGGTGAAGTGGGAGATAAAAACATAATGGTTGTGGCGCATCTCGATACTGTATTCGACGAGAGCATCGATCACACGATTTCCATAGAAACGAAGAGAATCAACGGACCGGCGGTAGGTGACAACTCACTCGGGGTGGCGACCCTGGCCACGCTTCCGGCCATGCTGGAGGAACTGGACCTCAAGTTCAATTCAAATCTCATCCTGATGGGTTCCGCCCGGAGCCTCGGACACGGAAATATTGAGGGCGTGCGCTTCTTTCTCGACAATACGGACCTGCCGATCCACGCGGGTGTGTGCGTCGAGGGAGTAAAGCTCGGCAGACTGAGTCATACATCCATCGGTATGGCGCGCTGCGAAATAACATACCGCCTGCCCGAGGAATATGACTGGACTCGTTTCGGCGCGGTCGGGTCCATCGTTACCATAAATGAGTTGATAAACCGGATCCTGGAGATTCCGGTCCCCCGGCGTCCCAAAACCACCATTGTTCTGGGTTCCATATCCGGCGGCCGAAGCTTCAATACCATCGCCACTGATTCTGTTCTCAGGTTCGAGATCCGCAGTGAATCCAACGGGATGGTCCAGGAACTTCGGCAGAGGATCGAGGATATCGCCGCGGAAGTTTCTTCACATAACGGTTCAGAAGTTGAAATCCAGATTCTCGCTCAGCGAAAACCGGGAGGTATCTCGTTTTCTCATCCCCTGGCATCAAACGCCAGGCGGATTATGAAATCACTCGGGATCAATCCTCGTGTTTCGCCCAGCACCTCGGAGTTGTCCGCCTTTATCGATCATGAGATCCCGGCGCTGACTCTTGGACTGACCAACGGCGAGAACCTGAACAAACCCGATGAGAGCATCGAAATCACGCCGATATACAACGGGCTCACCCAGCTTCTGGGTGTACTGATCGCCATCGACAGGGGGTATTGTGATGCAACTTGACACATGGCTCAAACGAAACACCTACCACCATACGGCATTCAACGAACTGGAGGACCTGGTCGCCCAGAAGGAGAAGCAGGGCCTCACCATCTCACTCTGCATTCCGACCCTGAATGAAGAGATTACCATCGGTAAGGAGATCATCCTGTTCCGTTCGGAGCTGATGAAGCGGTTTCCGCTGCTGGATGAAATCGCGGTCATCGATTCAGGTTCTACCGACAATACCCTTGAAGTGGCCAGTTCCTTCGGGGCGGATGTGTATCTGGCGGACAATATTCTCCCCGGACTCGACTCAAAAAAGGGAAAGGGCGAAAACCTCTGGAAGGCAATATATCAGCTCAAGGGAGATATAATCGTATACATAGATGCTGATATAAAAAATATCCATCCCCGCTTCGCGTACGGACTGATCGCCCCCCTGATATACCGGAAAGAAATTAAATACGTAAAGGCCTTCTATGATCGTCCCCTGGCTTTTTCTCAGGGTGTCCGCCCCTCCGGCGGCGGCAGGGTCACCGAAATTTTGATAAGACCCCTCTTCAGTCTTTTCTTTCCCGAGCTCGCCGGTCTTATGCAGCCCCTTTCCGGTGAGTACGCGGTACGGCGTGAGGTCCTTGAACAGATCCCCTTCCCCATCGGTTATGGTGTCGAGACCTCCCACCTGATAGATGTATACCAGAAGTGGGGCCTGAAGGCCTTCGCGCAGACCGATCTCGACCAGAGGGTCCACAGGAATCAGGATACACGCAGCCTGGGAAAAATGTCGTTTGGCATTCTGCAGACCTTCTTCTCCCGGCTCCATGGCCTCGGCATCATCACTGACGACCTGCAGCTCAGCCATTTTTTACGCCAGTTCCAGGTCCATGACAATGAGTTTGAGACAGTAGAGCTGGAAATCAGGGAGGAGGAACGGCCTCCGATGATTACCATCGAGGAATATCGCCGCAAAAATAAGATCCCCGATAATCAAGACCAAAAAAAGGAGAAGAAATAATATGTTTCGGATAATCATTCATATCATTCTGGTGGCCATTGTAGCGGCTTTCGTCGCTTTCAATGTCAAATTTACTACCAGCATCAACCTGTTCAGCTATATGATAGAGGACATCTCAACGGTGGCGGTAGTTCTTGCAGCCTTCATACTCGGCATCATCTATTCCTTTCTCATCTATGTACAGAATTATTTCTACCAATCCGGGAAAAAAAGGGAAAAGGAAAGACGGGACAAGACCAAGGTAAAGGAAAAAGAGCTGAAGACAAAGGAAAAAAAGATCACTGCTCAGCCGGCCGCCGCGACGCGAACCGGGACTAATACTGAGAAAGGGGTGACTGCCCGAGAGCCTGAAAAAAAGACAGAACAGAAGAAGGGGAAGAAACAATTACTCCCCTTTGGTAATAAGAACAACAAGGATACAAAACAGGAACCATGACAGCCCTCTTACAGAACAGCATTATCTGGACTACCCTGCTTGCGACAGTACTCGCGCAGATCCTCAAGACAATTCAGGAATTCATTTTTCAGGGTCAAGTCAATTTTCGACGGATGTTCGAAACCGGGGGTATGCCATCCAGTCATTCCGCGGCGGTCGCCTCCCTGGCAACCAGTATGGGAATGGTTTACGGCTGGGACAGCCCCTTTTTCAGCATCTCTCTGATCCTCGCGGTCATCGTAATATACGACGCCACGGGCATTCGTAAGGCGGCGGGCGAACACGCGGAGATCCTCAACGACCTGCTCGAGGAATTCCAGTATCTGCTCCGGCAAGGCATAGAGCGGCAGCATTTAAAGACCCTGCTCGGCCATACATATCCTCAGGCGCTGGCCGGCATTCTGATTGGAATCGTCATTTCACTCATCTTTTATTATTGAGGAGAGGGAAACACATGATACGGGATATTCTGCAAAAGAGACGCAGCATAAGATCATTTCAAACCCGCGAGGTGGACCGGGACATAATCCGGCGTGTACTGGAGGCAGCCCTGCTGTCACCGAGCTCAAACGACAGCCAGCCCTGGCTGTTTATCCTTGTGGAAGACAAGGTCCTCCTCTCGAAACTCGCGAAATCAAAACCCCGGGGTTCTGATTTTCTCGCCGGAGCGGCATTCGGCATAGTGGTATGCGCGGACACATCCAGGGCCGCCGCCTGGGTAGAAGACGCCAGCATCGCGGCTATGAACATACAGATCGCGGCCGCTGAAGAAGGACTGGGATGCTGCTGGATACAAATAAGGGGCCGGACCGCTCCCGATGGAGGACTGGCTTCCGATTTCATCAGGAACCTTCTGGAGATTCCTTCTCCATATGATGTTGAAACGATTATAGCCGCTGGATATCCGGCCGGGGACAAAGCCCCTCACACTCTGGATTCATTGAAATGGGACATGGTCCGACTGAATGATTTCTCAATACGCTTCTAAGACCCGGAAAGATGGCTGAATACTCTATCGCGCCCATGTATGACCTCCTTCTCTACCCCTTCGTACAAAAAATTCGCAAAAAGATACTGAAACATTGCGTATCTGAGAACTACCAGTCCATCATTGATGTATGCTGCGGAACGGGAAACCAGCTCAAGCTTCTGAAAAAGCATGGGTTTCAGGTCACGGGCATTGATCTCAGCACCGAAATGCTGCAGGTATCAAAAAAGGGGAAATACGCGCCGGACTGCAGGCATGAAGACGCGGCACGGATGAGTTTTCCCGATAACAGGTATGATATGGCGATGACAACCTTCGCGCTTCATGAAAAGGAAGGCCCTGTTGCCAGGGAGATCCTCAGGGAGATGATCAGGGTCGTCCGCCCGGGAGGCAGGATCCTGCTGATCGATTTTTATTTTACCAGTCGAAGCAGCCACCTCTCGAAGAGTATTATTTCCCTGATCGAACGAAATGCCGGTGGGGACCACTTTAGAAATTTCAGGGAATTTATCAGATACGGCGGAATATCGGCCCTCATGGACGGATTCCCCCTGAAAATCGACAAAATGGAATACGCGGGCATGCGGTCCATTGGAATGTTCATCCTGCGGAACGAGAAAACGGAATGACCTTTCCCGCATTATTCATGCCGGAAAGGTGTCTGAAATTTTGGAGTGTAAAAACTCAATACTTGACGGCTAAAAGTCGATCATGGTAGTATATCCAGGCCTTTAAGGGGGACTTGATGGCTTATTCGGCTTCAAGTGATGTAAACAACTCAAAGAAAAAAAACAGAAAGATTTACTGTGCCAACTGCGCGCATTGTAAACTGTTGCGTTCGCAGCAGGGCGACGGAAACCATTATACCCTCCGGGTACGCTGTGACGCGGGGAGATGGACGAAAAAACTTGGTGATGAAAAATTCTACAAGTATTTTACCGTGGCCCGGAGAAGTATTGAAGAGTGTGATATGTATGAACCCATGGGTGATGAGCGGGATTTCATCCGTGAGCTGAAGAAAACCCTTCCCATCAAGGATGAAGTGTACTCCAGTGCTGAAAAACTAATGTAGTGAGTGATCCATCTATGAAAAATACCGGAAAATTTCTCAAGTCTCTCTGTAGAGTTTTATGTGTGGCCGCCCTCATCTCGGCGGCTGGATGCGCCACCGCGGGTAGTGAAATACCGGAGGACCTCGAACCTATCGGATATTTTCAGCAGGCCCAGAAGATCGCCGCCGATAAGGGAAATTACCCTCTGGCGATCAGGTACTACCAGACTTTTATTGAAAAATACCCTGACGACCTGCAGCGGATTGTAATGGCCAAGTATGAGATTGCCTTCCTGAATTACAAACGCGGAAAGTATAATCTTTCAATGCAGCAGTTTGATGAACTTCTTACCTATTATGAGAACGAAGGCTCTACTGTCCTTCCACGCTGGCCCAAGATACTGGCCGAAAAGGTCCAGGAGAACATCAGGGAACTCCAGCGGGGTTCCACGAAGTAATCGTAACCTGTCAGTGCGGCAGAATGATGGTATGGATCTCGATGTTCCGGGCCTGGGCTTCAGAGTAAACCATTTCCTTCGTAACGGCCCCCCTGGGCAGCGGATGGGGCGGCGCGTCTCCCACCAGAATGATCATCTTTTTTTCAGCCTTCCACTCATACGAGTTGATCCCCGCGTAGAGAGCCTCGTAGACCGCCTCGGGAATATCCCTTCCTCCGAATACCCGTATTCTATTCAATATCGCCTGTATTTTTTTGAAATCCTGTTCAAAAGGATATGGATAGGCCAGATAGGTCTCGAAATAATCCCTGTAGAGAAGCAGACCGATACGGAATGCGTCAAATCCGCTGACCTCTTCTTTCAGCATTGGAACGAGAGAAGACCGGAGATGGGGAATGTCATCTTCCATGCTCTTGGTTGTGTCCAGACATAGAACCAGATCTATTGATTTCGATCCCGCCTTGTTTAAAATATCCCTGACGTTATTGATGATATCTTCCTCGCCTTTGCCGAAAATTACATCCCCATCGTTTTCGGCGGATATTTCCTTATACGCCTCGACAGTGTCTTCCATGTAGCTCTCCGGCTGACCGGGCTCTGACGGCCTCTGGACTACCTGTATGACAAAGGGGTTATCCATGAAGGGGCCTTCATAGCTCGCGTACCTCTCCGCGAAGGCCCTGATATTCAGCCATGTTCCGTTCAGGATCTGTATCTTTCCCTCCCTGCTCCAGGAGTATCCATATTCGACTACGTAAGGAATAAAAAAGTGAAATGCCGTTCCCAGGACGGGGTGGGGTTCGGGGCTGGAATCTATTATGGAATAGAGGCCCTTCTCTTTCGCCGGAAGAAACTCTCCGTTCAGCAGCCTCGGTTCATCTCCGTTGACAGGATGATATTCAGGGTTCCTCAGTGCATAGGTACTCACCCTTTTCTCAGGATCGGAAGTCGAATCGGTCAGCAGTACAGAGCCGATGCCTTCCCGGGCCCGGATAAAAAGGTCGTATCCCCCCTCGAGGCTCTGGTCGATAATGAGATCCTCCGGAACCAGAGAAAGCGCCTCCTGAGCTCCGGCGGAAAAACACAGCACAACTGCAGCATAGAGGGCTAAAACGGTTCTGCTAAAAAAAAACTGGCGGTACATACCTCAACTATCGGCATACATCGGCAACTTTTTGATAATGGATACCTTATTGAAAAAAATCACTTCAAGCGGTTTTATGATCGTGATGGCGGTCCTGCGGGTGCCGCTATCGGCTGTGCCCAAGCAATCTGCGGTGTTTCTCTTTATATTTCCGCCCGGATTTTCTCAAAAAGCGGCACGAAGTCCGAAGATTTCCGGTAAAAAACCGGCGGTGAACCAACAGGAGCTTCCACCGTGACATATCCAGGCGTCATTTCTTTTCCGCTCCAGAGGTGGACCCATCTGTCCTTCGGAAGGTAGAGCCTCCTCTTCACCCTGCCTTTTCTGTACACGGGGGCTATGAGCATATCCGGTCCGTAGAGGTACTCATACTTCTGACCGTATAGGACTCTTTCTTCCGGATATTCCAGAGCGGTATGCCGGATGGGAGGGAGTCCCGTCTGCTGATAGAGCTCCGCGAGATGCATATGGTACGGCTTGAGCGCCGTATAGAGCCGTGTCATCCGTGATAAATGCTCCAGGGTCTCCCCATCGGTGTTGAACTGCCAGCAGCCGTCAGGTCTGTTACCCTCATGGGAGCGCATGATCTGGTTGAATGGAGCGTATTCGGCCCAGCGTAAAAAAAGCTCCTTTGTCCGCTTGATCCAGGCCAGGGAAGTAAAGCCTCCCAGGTCACTATGGAAAAACCCCACGCCGCTGAAGCCTATGGTGATACCAGCGGTAATTGCGGTAGCCAGACCGTCGCCCATGGACCAGTCCACAAGCTGATCGCCCCCCCAGTACGAAAGGGCATAGCGCGAAACACCGTTGTATCCTGAACGGTTAAAAAAAACTATATCCCCGAGGACACCGGCTTCCTCTACAGCCTCACGGTTCGCCCGGGCCCACTCCACCGGATAGCGGTTGTGGTAACTTTCGGCGCTCTCTCCCGATAAGAGTACCGCGTCAACGGGGAGATATTCCCCGTAATCACACATCCAGCCGGCAAGACCGATTCCGATCAGGTGTTCCTTTATTACGGCCTTGATCCACTCATATGCCTGCGGGTTGCTCAGGTCGATGAGCGCCGCCGGGAAGGTGGTGACCACGATCATATAGTCATTTCCGGCAGGGTCCTTTACCAGAAAACCCTTCGCTTTTGCTTCCCGGTACAGGTCCCCCTCGATGGCGAGAAAGGGATTGATATAGCCCAGAAAACGGACCCCCTTTTCCTGAAGCTTCCGTATCTGCCGCGGCAGATCGGGATATTGATCGGGGGCATACTTCCAGTTCCACATCAGCTGTTTGCCGAATGAGGTGATCCGTTTCCCCTCCCAGTCCTGTGCCCAGAGCGCTCCGACCCGTATTCCTGCCGCCTGAGCGTCACGCAGTTTATTCTCGATCTCCCGGCTGCCTCCCTGGACCCCGAGCCATATTCCATTGTAGACCCACTCGGGCAGGGGCGGCTGAATCCCCAGGAAACGGTTATGCGCCGCCGCCGCCGACTTGAAGTCCTCCTTCACACCTATCCTGATCTCCGGAAACTCCCAGAAATGTAGCACAAAGGAGTCCATGGGTCTGAAATCAAACTCGGCGTACGCGGAAGCTCCAGCGGAACAGTACCAGCCGGCACTGCTTACAAAGCTTGTCTGAGGAAAATAAGTGGAATACCAGTGGCCTCCGGCGCCGGAATGGGCATTCGCCAGAGGAGTGATCAGTCCCTTGCCCCGGCCGACTCCCTGCTCTTCCACCCACAGCGGCAGCCTGCTGCCGCGGAGGTCAGTTCTGGAAAACTGTTCCCCGCAGCCGAATACGTGCTCTCCCCGGCCAGCTGCCAGGTGCAGCCAGAGACGGTTGGGGGTTGTCGGCACGGCACTCCCTCTCGGAGGCTGGGCAAATTTTTCCCCCGCCGGACCGGGAGGAAGCTTTCCGGGATCCACCCGGATCAGCAGGTGTTCCCCCTCTTCCATGAACCGGACCCGGAGACCCTCCGCTCCGCTCAGAACCACTTCCGTCGGTCCGGCCTTATCCACCTTCAGTTCGGCGCAGCTGACTTTGGAAAGACCTTTATCCCGTATGGAGAAATTGGCGTGCTGCTCCCTGAAATCACCTTCCCCGCGGCCAAGCAGGAGAAAGGGTCTATCGGGAGCATGATCGATAATCAGCCGTCCCCCGTAAAATATTCTGATCTGTGTGTTGTTTTCTTGAATCTCTATCATAGTATGCTGTTTGAGGCTGCTGCCTTATCCTTTTACTGTGCTTGCCGACCTATCCTTTGACTGCTCCCGCCGTCAACCCGCTGATAATCTTGTCGTGGAAAAATACATACACAAGTATACTTGGGATCATGGCCAGCACTATGGCGGCATACATGGCCGGGTAATTACTCCGGAACTGGGTGGTGAAAAAGCTTATTCCAAGCTGTATGGTCCTTACCTTGCTTGAACTTGTAAGCAGGAGGGCGTAAATAAATTCATTCCATGACCAGATGAATGTCAGGGTCCCTGCTGTTACCAGACCGGAGCGGGCAAGAGGCAGTACCACCTTGGTGTAACGCTGCGAGAATGAACATCCGTCGATGGTGGCCGCGTCCTCCAGGTCTTTTGGTATTCCAACCATAAAGGACTTGATGAGAAAAAATGATATCGGAATGTTTATGGCCGCGTAGGTCAAAACCAGTGCCATTCTCGTATCGTAGAGTCCAAGGGTGCGAATCAGGGTGAGGTACGGAACCATGAAGGCGACGATGGGCATCAGTACTCCGGCTACGATCACGTTTGAGATACTGTTCTTCAGGAAAAACTCCTCCCGCGATATGGCGAAGGCCGCCATGGAAGTGATCATCAGGTTAAAGAGTGTCGCAAGGCTGGCGATAATGACTGAGTTCATGAAGAGAATATGCATCTTGGCCACATTCACCGCATCAATATAGTTCTGAAACTGCCAGGCCGCCGGCATTCTGAGGGGAAAAGAAATAAACTCGGCTTCGGTCTTGAAAGAAGTCAATAGCAGCCAGACAAGGGGCAGAATAGCTACTGCAAAGAAAAAAAGCAGAAATACCCATTTTACGACTTTGCCTGTTATTATTTTGATTATTTCCATATTTTTCTCCCGCTGTAACTATCTTACTGGTCCTCGCCGGTCAGACTTTTTCTTCCCAGTGTGTTGTTGAGCGCAACGATGACCAGGAAACCAACTACTACCAGAATAGTACCCAGTGTACTGGCCTGTCCCAGCTTTCGCGCGCCGATTTTGTCATACATCATGAGTGCCAGGGTTGATGTACTGTGGCCGGGCCCGCCGCCGGTCATCAGGAAGGTGGCTTCGAAATGGCGCAGACCATAGGCCATTGCCAGGGTCATCGCCGTTACAATTATGCCCCATACCACCGGCAGCGTAATCAAAATCTCCTGCTGCCACACGGAAGCACCGTCAATCTCGGCCGCTTCATAATATGACTTTGGCAGGGACATGACTCCCGCCAGAATAATTATCATGAAATAACCGATATACATTACTTCCTGGGCGATCACGGCGGCCAGGGCGGTGTGGAATTCTCCCAGCCAGTTCAATGACCACTCTTTCCCGGTAATGAGGGTGAGTACGGCGTTCAGGGCCCCGTATTCGGCGTTGTATATTGCCTTCCACAGCATGGCGATGGCGACTCCCGAAACAACCTTCGGGACAAAATAAACCGTCCTCAGTCCTTTCCAGAAAAAGGGTCTTCTTGCCAGCAGAAATGCCACTATTGTCGCCAGGCCCACCTGGAAAAAACCGAGCGAACCCGCCCAGATGATGTTGTTCCGCACTGAAATCTGAAAAGTCGTCGACTCGAACATCTTAATGTAGTTCCCGAAACCCACGAACTCCATCGGGCTGATTCCGTTCCATTTCATAAGACTGGATACAAACACAAACGCGAAGGGATAGATAAAAAAAGCCAGATACACCAACGCTATCGGAAGCAGAAACAGGATTATCCACTTCCAATCCTTATTCTTGATAACCATAACAGGATACTCCCCACTGAAAAGACGAGGAACCGGATGGTTCCCCGTCGTTTTTACACTCTGATACTAGAGATCACTCGTTGGCATCGATCAGCATCTGAACAAATTCTTCGGGTGTAGCCTTTCCAAGCGCCATCTGGTCAAGAGCAGCGCCGAATTCCTGTACCACCGATGCCGCAAATTTACCGGAAAGATGGCTTACGACAAAGGATGCATCCGCCTGGGCTTCGATAAATTTCTTCTGCAATGGATCCACCGTGTCCCCGGAACCGAATGTAAATTTCGGCGCTGTGAGAGCGCCTGAATCCATGGAAATTCTCTTTACATTTTCGGGTTCCGTCATGTATTTCAGGAAGGTAACAGCCGCTTCTCTCTTGTCGGGATCAGTCGAGCCGGAAGCCAGCACGGTTTGAAGAAAACCGACCTGGGCGCCGGACTTGCCGTTTTTCGCCGCAGGTGCCGAAGTGAGTTCGGTGACTTCATATACAGCAGGCGCGTTTTCCCGGATATTTCCGATAAACCATGGCCCATTGCAGAATATCGCGGTCCTCTCGGCAAGATAGTGCCCGGAAGGAACCGCAGGTCCGCCGCCGATTGCGTCTTTGGTAGTATTCCCGTCCGCATAGAGCATCTGCAGGATCTTCGCTCCTTCTACGTACACAGGGTCCGTCAACGGCTTGTCCCATACATCCGCTCCGCCGACACTGGCCATGATGTGACTGTACCAGAGCATACTGGTCCAGGCGTTGGCGCCGCCGGTCATCTGGGACGCGGGAGTCACACCGTTTGCTTTGAGGGCGTCGCACATTTTCCAGAAATCATCATAAGTTTTCGGAAACTCATCATAACCCGCCTCCGCCAGCAGCTTTGAATTGTACCAGATCGGTGTAATGGCCAATTCGTAGGGAATAACCTTTATAGCCCCGTCCAGGGTGACCTCGCTGAGAATGCTCGCGTCAAAGCTGTCTTCCCATCCGGCCTTCAGGTCCTTGCTGAAATCAACCAGGATATCCCCGGAATAGAAATCCATCGTGTCGGGGTTCCACTTCAAGGTGAAAATATCCGGGACTTCTCCGCCGGAAACCTGGGCGAGAATCTTTTTGTCATAGATATCGTAGGAGGGCATCTCCTCGATCTCCACTTTTATCGAACCCGCGTGTTCCGTGTTGAAGGCAGCGACGATGTCCGCTACCGCCCCGGCTTTCGCATCCTCTCCAACCCAGATGCAGGGCCAGTTTAGAACAACTTCCTTTTTCATCTCTTTTGCTTCTTCTGCAGCCTCTTTTTTTTGACATCCGGTGAATACAACACCAAAAATGACAAAAACAACTGCAAGAAAAATAAGCGATCTCACGGTTTTCTTTTTCATCTTGAAAATATCCCCCTTTCCTTTTTATTTTCTTCCTATAAGTAAGTACACCATAGAAATTCTCTGCTGTCAACGAAAAAACCCGGGTCCCCTGAGATAGAGAGCCCGGGGTCCCGGGGCCGCCCGCTTTCATTGCAGGTTATCCTTTTGCGGCACTGTAAATAGTCATACCAGGCCGCCTTATTTCAGCGTCCGCAGTTCATATTCCAGGTCCGCGTCAAAATGGCGTACCAGGTATTCGAAGGTCGTGTCGCTGTGTACATCCGGGTATACTTCCTGAAACAGATTGTGCCCGCCCTTCAATTTTTGAAAATGCCGGCTGGTACTCTGCGCTTTTGCCTTACTGACCAGGTCGAGGCTTGCCTTGTCGAGGGCAAAGGGATTTCTTCCGGCAAGAAAGCCCACATCTTCAACCAGAGGTACATCGTTTGACGGCCAGCAGTCGCAGTCCGGAGTTATATTTATCGCGCAGTTGATATAAAAAGCCCTGTCCCCGAAAAAATCATATACCGCGTAGGCGTACTCGGCGACTCTCTGGATGAATACTTCGTTTTCCTCTCCCCAGTTCGGCTGCATCGCTTCGTAATTGCAGGCCGCCACACACTGCCCGCAGCCGATACAGACTTCGTAATCAATGACGGCTTTGCGGTCTTTCATGGTAATTGCATTCACCGGGCATACATTGAAACACTGCCGGCAGCCCACACATCTGCCGGTTTTTACACTTGGTTTCGCCGAGGAATGCTGCTCCTGCTTCCCCGCGATAGAGGCGCAGCCCATGGACATATTTTTTATCGCCCCTCCGAATCCCGCTTCCATGTGGCCTTTGAAGTGGTTCAGAAAAATGATCCTGTCAGCCTGCAGAATACCTCCGGCCAGTTTCGCCCTCTTTATATGGGTACCATGTACCGGTATCTCGCGGTATTCCAGACCCCTTATGCCATCCGCGGGGATGAAGGGAGCGCCCACTGTAGCCAGAGTGAATCCGTGCTGGGCAGCCGTGAGACAATGATCGACCCCGTTGTGCCTCCCGCCGGAGTAGAGCGTATTGGTGTCCGTGAGAAAGGGTTTCGCCCCCCGGGCCTTTATTTCCTCCACGATCAGGCGTGCATAGTTCGGATTGAGGTATCCCAGGTTTTCCCTCTCGCCTATATGAAGCTTTATGGCCACCAGCTCGCCCTCGCGGATGGTTTCAAAAAATCCTGATTTCTGCAGAACCTTGCGGAATTTTTTTTCCAGGGAATTACTGTAATCGGTCTGCATGTCTGTAAATAGAATGGAATTCATAAAAGGCGGCCTCCTGTCTGTTGCTGTACTGTATGTAACCTTAATGAGTATTGAGATTGATTTCAATTATTTTTTCATTGAGGATGGAAAGCCGGACGGATTATTTCAGTCAGCGCGTACACCGCCGGATATCACGGAGAAACCTTATTTTAAGAACTTGTCGAAAACCAGGTCCGCGGCGCCGATACCTGCCAGAATGGGATCATAGGCGCAGTGCAGTATCACGCAACCCTGTTCTTCAGGAGCTGATTTGTCCCAGCCTAGCAGCTTCCCTGTTTCGACGGCGGCATATTCCGAAAGAGCCGCCGACCGGGTTACCAGAAGGAATGAATCGGGACTGAAAAGCTGAAAGAGACTGTAGATTCCCGCTGCCAGGACCTTCACTTTTTTATCAATGATATCCGTCACTTCTTTCCGGCCTGTTCTCAGCGCCTCATCGATATCCGGAATCCCGATATCCAGTCCTGCCTCGTTGAAATCATGAATGAGAACCTCTTCTGATATGTAGCCTTCGAGACAGCCGCGGTGACCGCATTCACATTCCCGTCCGCCGATATCGATCAGCATGTGTCCCACCTCGAGGGTGGTCCTGTTTTCAGTCACAAATATCGATCCTTTGCTGATAAAAGAGCCCCCGACTCCGCTGCGTACCAGCACAGTCAACAGCGATTTCATTTCCTTCGCCACTCCGTAACGATACTCACTGAGGGCTACCACCGCGGCGTTGTTGTGCACACAAACCGGCAGACCGAAGGCGGATTCGATAGGTTCTTTTATTGAAAAGTTGTTCATCCCGCGGATACGTCCGTAATGGACGACCTCGCCCTTTTCGGTATCCACTCTGCCCGGAGCGCCTATCCCGATGCCGATCAGCAGGTCCCGGTTAATATTCGACTTCTGCAGAGAATTTTCAATCAGCTCTTTTAATACGCTTACAGCCTGACCGGCTTCGATAAAATTATGGAGCTCCCGCACCTGTTTGAATACCGGCTCTCCCGCGAAGTTGACTATCACAATTGAAGCGGACCTTACCCAGAAATCGATACCGATGACATAACGCGCGTCCGGCTTTATGCGGTAATACACCGGACGCCTCCCCTTCCGGTCCGTTACCTTGACCGGTTTCTCGATAACCTCGATCAGGCCGTTCTCTTCCAGGCTGCAAAAAATCCTGAACACAGTAGGCGGTTTCAATCCGGTAATCAGGACTACTTCGGACTGGCTGATTCCGTCGCTTTTATGTATAATACGGAGGACGAGTTGTTCATTTTTTTTACGGACATCATTGCCCCGTAATGGTTCACCGATCATTTTTTGTTTCTTTCAGTAACTAAGATTTGAATCATAATAGCAGAAGAAGCTGTAATTGTACAGTATTTGTTTTTTCAGCACCATCGGGACCCGCAGCCCAGGGTGAGTGACATCGGCATGCCGTTTGTCCAGGCACCGCTGTTTGCCAGGCACTGCGGCTGCCGTATCATTACCCTGGAGACCTTCACGTTCAGTGACAGCTCCTGGATACGCGCTTCATCCTCCGAGTGGATTCCGCAGGAATGGCCGGCTCCCGAAAAGGATGTGATCTCATTTACCAGCGCTACCGCTTCGGAAAACTCCTTCCATCGATACAAAGCC
>Ga0272442_10007087_pt1 | contig 14576 bp, 11 predicted proteins | sample SSMForm2O_FD_200262 | JGI IMG/M metagenome (GOLD analysis project Ga0272442, IMG submission 200262) | Marine sediment archaeal communities from Little Sippewissett salt marsh, Falmouth, MA, United States - SSM-Form-2O | ecosystem: Environmental > Aquatic > Marine > Wetlands > Sediment ...
CAACTCGTCTACCGCGACGCCGCGATCTGCCAAGTAGTCTTGCAGGTGCAACAGGGGGGCAAACCGTTGCCGGTACCACGGGCTGTGTTTGATCGCCTCGGCCAGATCGACGGTGGACTCGGCGGCCGCGAGCACCGTCACCAGATCGTCGGAGGATACAGCCGCCACCTCGACTCCCTGCGTGGAGACCACCGCCCCGGCGCTCACCAGACGACCACGGCCGCGGCTGGGGGTCATCTCGACCGCGCCTTGCTCGACATGGAGATAGGTGGTGCTGTCGGTCGCCGTCACGGTGAAGATCGTGCCGGTAACCGCGATGTCTGCGTGGGGGGTCACGACGCGGAAGATGCCCTCATCGGCTGTTCGGTTGACCGCAACGCAGATCTGTCCCGCCGAGAGCTTCAGCAGGCAGCCCCCGTCTTTGCCCCGCTGCGGCGTCAGCCGCGCGCCCTGGTCGAGCGTTACCTCGTGCCGATCCCAGATCCGCAGGGCGAGCTGCTGCCTGTCGGCCGCCAGGACTTGGCCGGCCCGAACCATGTGCTGGGTGCCGGGGGTGCCCGCCTCATCGAGCGAAACAACGGAGCCGATCAACTCGGGACCGTCCCGGCTGTCGGCGGGAGCATCGATGCGAAGGGCGTCTGCGCCCGAATCGGCCATCGGTGCAGGTGTCAACTGGCTCGACAACACCCACGCCAGTACGGACACCGCCAGACAGGCCGCCAGTGCGGCGGCTGGATGGAGCAACCACCTCAGCCGACCGTTGTGGCCGTTATGGCTCGACGTTCTGGTGTGCGGTGAATTCTGCCAAGAGGCAGGCCCGATTGCAGCCTGGCCGGTGAAGCGAGGCGAGCCTTCACCCGAGAACGCCTCCTGGTGGGCGGGTTCGGCGAGCACTTCGGACACGTTCTGTAGCAGCCGGACGGCTTGCCGCATCTTGGCGGCTTGGGCGGCACACGTCGGACACCGCCGCAGGTGCGCCTCTATGGCCTGCCAGTCGACCCCCGGGTCGCGAATGGCGGGGCTGACGTACTCGGCCAGCAGGAGTTGGATGCGGCTACAGTCCATGGTTTTCTCGCGTTAGCGATCCGACTTTCACTACCCCTGAGTGACTTTCGCGGGCGAAAGTGAACATTTTTTTTGGAAAAAAGTTGAAAAGAATACGTCGAATTCGCATAAAGTCTTGTGGAACAAGAGGTTGCGCTGCGATCAGATTCTCTACGGGTCCACGGTATCTTCGAGCCGGGAGCGGCGCCGCATATCATGTAAGTGCTTGATGAAAAAGGGCTTATGTGATTTGCGCTCGATCGATAGCGACCATGCGCCGTCGACGTGAAATCGGGCGAATTGTGTGTGTTCTGGGCTACGGCCCGCGCTGCTGCGGTGGTTTCGGGAGAGCCGGAGGCAGCGAGGTTTCGGACAACCGGCTCAATGCACGCCTGAGGCGGGCGCGGAAAGTGCCAATGGAACAGCCGGCCAGGGCGGCCGCCCGGTCGACGCGGATGCCTCGGATGATGGCCAAATCGACAGCTAGTCTAAGCTTGGGTGAGAGGCGCCCGAGCTGTGTGACGATCTGGCGCTGGCGTTCGGCCCGGCATTTGGCAGCCTCGACGCCCGTCAGGCCGGGGCAGTCATCGCAGCACCAGTGGCAGGGGGTGGCGTGAGCTTGTGGAGGCGGAAGAACTGTGGTTCTGCGCCGGGCGGTCTGCCGCGTGGATTCGCGCATGACGTTAAGGGCGATGCCACACAGGTACGTACGCACGCTGGATCGAGTGTTGAAGTGAGCAGCGTCTCGCCAGGCCCGGAGGAACGTCTCCTGGACAACGTCGTCAATGCTTACGGCGTAGGCACTGTGTTGCGCGATCAACGCCGACACCGCCTCGACGTGCTTGCGGTACAGGTGGGCCATGGCCTCATCGTCGCCGGTGGCGGCGCGGCGCATGAGCGCGATGTCCGGATCGGGATGGATTGGACTTAGCCGCAAGTTAGCTCAATTACCAACAGCAGTAGTGGGGTTCGGCTCAGCGAGCGATCGCCGGAAGAGCACCCGATCACGGGGGACCCGGCCGGTTTTTCGAGGGGTGGCTTGGTCGAACGAATGCAGAAGTCCGGCCACCGTACCTGCCTACATCGCACGCGTCGCAGCTAGGGTGCCGTCTTGCTGACGAACGCGTGTGCCTCCAGTTTTTCGACCAGACGTTTCGCCTGTCGCGCGACGTGGGCTTTCGGGAATTCCTCGACGAGCTTCCTGAGGATTCTGGCGGCGTCTTCGTAGCGTTGTGCAGACAGGCAGTCGACGCCGACCGCGTAGTACATCTCGGCTGCGCGATCATCCTCGGGATATTCTTGCAGGAACGTTCTAAGCACTTGACTGGCACGTTCCCCGTGACCCTCCTTTCGAAGTGCCAGCCAGTGCAGGTACAGCAAGGCGGCGCGATACGGCTCGCAGTATTGGTCCTTGGCGGCGTCCTCAACGTCCATGAGAACGGCCTTGAAATCGCCCTGGGTCGCAAGGTGTTTGATTCGCAGGTAGCGAGCCTTCGCGCCGTGTTCTGTGCCGGCGAGGTCCTTCGCGATAGCGCCGGCCACCCCGGCGGCCATCGCGTAGTTCTTGGCATTCGCCCATATGTCGCATTTGCGGAAGCGGTGTTCCAGAACCCGTGGGTCATCACGGTCGAGTAGGGCGATGGCCTCGTCCAAGCATCGCGCGGCCAGTCCGAGCTGATGAGCGTCGGTACATTTGGCCACGGAGTCCACGAAGTAAGCGTAACGGGCCGTGCGCGGATCCTGTGTGTCAGCCATTCGCGTCGCGATTGCAGAAGCCGCATCGAGTCGGCCCAGAGAAAGTAGACAGAAATCAGCCAGTTCATGAAGGCGCTCAGGTGTCGTGCAACTGACCGGCAGGGCGTCGAGCAGGCGCACATCGAAGTGAGTAGGGTTCTGGAGAAGGGGCATGAGCACGAGGTACTTTTCGACGCGTTGTTCGCCCTGAGTGAGAGGGGCCAGGGGCTCGCCCAATGCCATCGTTTCGTTGAGCATCGCCTTGGCTTCGGCATCGTAGTACACCCGGGCGAAGGTAACCTGAGGGGTCGTGAGTGTCCTCACGTCCAGGCGGTATATGAAATGGGGAAGGTACCGGGCATAGAGCTGCTGGGGAGTGTCCGACACGGGCTTGACCGGCGACGCCGTCGCAGGTCGTTTCGCTGCGGGAAGCAGCAGATCGTCAACAAGTTGCTGGGCGGCTGTTTGTCTGGCAGGCCCGAGACACGCCGAGATGCGCCCTCGCAGTGACCGGAGCGCCGCGACACGGTGCCGAAACTCTCTCAACGATGGATTCTCGGGCTCGATCTGACACCACTGCTCGAAAAGCACGCGAGCTTCGGTCAGCGCCTGGGGCGCATCTTCCTGAAGCATTTGCGTCGCGGCGGCGAGGCGTTCGGCAGGGACTTCGCCTTGTTCAGCCAGGGCAGCGAACGGCGAAATAACCCACAAGACGCACCAAGCGGTCACGCGCGGGTTTCTAAAAGGCATTGCACACCTCCGCATTCGATTCAGGGGATGCCTGGAAAGGCAGCATCCGGCAGGGACGGGAAACGCGAACTCGCAAAGGCCGACCTTACGTGCTCACGGGCGAGGAAAGGCCTGGAACGCCGGGCCATCTTTGCGGCTTGGGCTCATCAACCGCGGTGCGGCGCTGCGGGCAGTTCGATGCCCCTCGTCCATGACGTCAGTTCGGCCGTTGATCGCTCGTGGGTGCGGACACAGGTGCGCCGCTGCATCGCACGTGAACATCGTCGACGCACAGACGTCCCCCATCGACGAGGAAGCCGAAAGGCCCTGCCAGTGTTTCGCCGAGGACGACCGATTCAACGGCGGCGTCTCCCACGCGTAATTGAAGTTGGCCGTCGTGTGTGGCCAGATCCACCCTTATCCAACGATCCGGGGCAAGTTCGGCTCGGAAAGCGCCAACGTGTTGCTCGCGCCCTTGATGAACCCGGACGAGTTCCTGTTTGGCCGACGCGCCACGTTCGATGTCCGAAGGTCGCCAGCGCAGAGCCGTGTAATCGCTCGGGCCATGCCAATTCAGACAGATACCCACGAGGCCGGGCCCAGAAGCTTTCAAGGACACGTTGAGAGCGTAGTCTCGCCAAGCGCGATCACCGACGCAAGCAAAAGCCGTCCCCGCGTTTTCTTGGCTGTCTGGGATGCCTTCGAGCCACCGATGGTCGAAGTCGCGCGCACCAGCAGGCTGAGCCAACTGCCATGCGCTGTCGCGCGTCCATGCGGTGATGTTGCCGCCGTCGCACCCGTCGAACCCATCGTAGAAGATGTCGTAGGACGCCTGAGTCGATCCGGTGGGCAGTTCGAGTGGGTCGCTCAGGAACATGATTTGTTGCAGCGCCACACTGTCACTATGGTTGGAGAGTCTGACGGTGTGCGTTCCCCGTGCGAGCGACCACGCGACGCCTCGTACCCAATGCCACTGGTCATAGAGCGGATCGTTGCCCAGAATGACCTTCTCTCCGTTGTCGAGTTGCACGTAGACGGCGTTGTTACAGGCCCCTGCCCAGAGCGCAAGGGCCCACATCGTGTAAGAGGCAGATGCGGGCGTATAGAAGGTGAACTCGGCCGAGCCGCCGGCCTCTCCGCACCATCCCCTTCCAACGCCCGCAGGGATCCGCACGCCTCGATCTCCGTTGGCGGTCACCACATCCACCTGGCAAGGGGGTTCGATGCGACTGGGGCGGTCGGCGGCTACCAGAACGCGATGCCTGGCGCCGACGAAGGAAAACGACGACACGGCATAAATAACGACAGCAAAGACCAGGAGCCCAGCTCTTGACGCGGAGCGCATCTACCGTCCCTCGGTGTCGCCGGCAGCCATCGCGCTGTCAACGAGCGCCAGTAACAGAGCAAACACCGGAAGAATACCGGCGTACTGCAAGGCCGAACCTATATTGGCAATCGCGGCGCCGATGAGCCCCGTGAGTGCAGCCAAGGCAGCGAAATCCCGGCGCAACTGATAGGCTCGCGACCAATAATGATAAAAAACCCAAGAGAGCGTGAGCAAGCCGACGAGTCCCGTCTCCGCCGCCGTAGCCAGCCATCCGTTCTGATCGAATTCCGCTATCGTGTTACGCTTGGGCAGGCGGAGATAGTACGTGCTGCGATGGTCGTTCAGGCACCCAATACCTGTGCCGGCGCCGGCACGATCGCTGAGCAGATTGAGTTGCGCTTGCCACTCTATGTAACGCTGCCGAACGTCGACGCCATCCGTTTCCATCAGGCGCAGGTCGACCAGCCACGGCGGAAGCCGTCCCGTTTTGGTTGCCGTTACCACGCAAGCCGCGCACACGACGGCGGTGACCACGACCCACCGCCGTGCGTTCGCTGTGAAGAACGCGCCGGCGATGACGCCCACAACAATGCCGAGGCAGGCCCAGAACGAAGGGCAAGCCGCCAGAGCTCCTGCAACCAGTACGGTGGCTGTGGGCCTCGCCAGGAAGTGTTTCAGCCGCAGAAGGAATGCGCTGGCCGCAGTCACCGTCATGGCAAGGAACGTACCCAGCTTCAAAGGCGAGTCGAGGAAGGCGACGACAGGCTCATCCACGGCCGACTGCCACAGCGCATAAGCAAGGACGGTCGCCGAACTCGCAACGAGAGTGGTCATGATCCAACGTCGACTGCATGGACTGGTGAGTGCCACAGCCAACAAGGTGTAGGTGCCAAGCATCGATAGAACAACTTTACCGGCAGCCACAGAAGCCCGCGCCGGATTATCCGCCGCAGCTATCGACAGCATGCAGGTCGCGATGTAGGCCCAGACACATACAGGCGGCAAGGCGGTCGCGAGTGCGGCGCGCCCGCTCGCCGTGCCTGCCCAGATCGCAGCGCCTGCCACCCATATCATCAGGATGACTGTCGCCGGCCAGAGCATCTGGAGGGAATCCCCGACCGGCCAACTGTGTAGTGTCAACCCGACCAGCAGCGACAGCGCCAGGACCCTTACGGCGCGCGCGCCATGGGCCACGACGGGCAGAAGCCTACCTTCTCCAGCGGCACCGATCACTCAGGCCATCCACACTAGCCACAAAGCAGACAGAATGCCGACGATTGCCCGGGGCCAAGGGCTGTGCGCCAGTGGAACGATCAGAACGGCTACCACGACACACAAGCCGACCCGCCCAGACATCTGTATGTCGTATTCCCAGCCATAGCCATAGTGCCACCACAGCAGGAGAGTCAGTGCGACGGCATGCAGCGCCAGGACGCCGATCGCCACAAGCAACGGAGCGTCTTGCGGGAAGACGCTGAAGGGCACGCGATCGCCCCGATGCTTTTGCGCGAGCCGCCCCGCGGCCAAGAGCAGCAGGCCGGGCCACGCTCCCGACATTCGTAGAGACCGCTGGGCCTGTTCGCCGCAGAGTATCTCCCAACGGACGTCTGCTGCTGTGCATACGACGAGGAACACCAAGTACAACAAAACCAGACCCTGGACCTGCCGGCAACCGGTCGGACGATCATAAGGCCAAAGCAACGCCAGCGCCGCGGGGACGAGAACCAGTGGCTGAGCCACCGGCAATCGAGCGTCACCCAGGGCCGCGGTGCCGGCCGCTACCACGACTCCGAGCGCAACGAGCACTGCTCCCAGGTGGTTGAGCGGATTCTGAGGCAACCGTGTCTTACCCTGTGATCGCACCGATTGGCCAGCTGTCACGTCCATCTCTACGGTCACGTCAAAGGACTCGGTTGGCCCTTCCGCCATTTGACACCGACACCTGGGTGGTTACCTGCAGAGCGTTTCCGGGAGCACAGCCGACTGTACAGCGCAACCAAGGCTGTAACTTGTGCGGTCAGCTCGTGGTGTTGCACGACATATTCGCGAGCCTGGCGACCGAGACGATCACGGAGGCGGGGGTTCTCCAGGCATCGCGCCAGGGCGCGGTGGAGAGATTCGGTGTCGCCATAGTCGTAGAGCATACCCGTGTGTTCATGCTGGATGATGTCGGCATGTCCCGGCGTATTGCTCGCCACGATGGCAATGCCCTTTGCCATGGCTTCGAGTACAGCATAGGGACACCCTTCGGCCTTTGCGCATTGGACCAAGACGTCCAACGCCGCCAGCAACACGGCTGCGTCGGGGCGATACCCAAGAAAGCGGACCGCGTCGCCGATTCCGAGCCGGCGGCACTGGCGTGCCAGGTGTCGCTTGTCGGGACCTTCACCAATGACCAGACAGATGAGGGACGGCTGCCGCTTCCTGAGGAGCGAGAACGATTGCAGCAGTTGTTCGGTGGCCTTGTAGCGGACAAGTCGGCCACACGTGCCTATTACGAGAGCCGTCTCAGGCAGACGGAGAGTTCGCCTGGCGCTCGCTCGCTCCAGGGCAATATCGGATACTTTTTCTGCTGGAATTCCATTCGCCACGACGGAGCAACGCTCAATGGAGACGCCGGCTGCCAGGGCTGCCCGAAACTGCGACTCAGCCACCAGGACGAGTCTATCGGTTCGCCTGGAGAGCCACGTTTCCACGGCGCGGGTTGCCCCGCGTTCCAGGCTCGTACGTGCCCGAAGAAAGGGGAAGCAGTGTGGCGTGTGCACCGTCAACACACGGGTCAGCGGGCGGGCCGCAATCCGACCGAGGGCGCCGGCCTTGAAACCGTGTGTATGCATCACATCGAATCTTCCTTGCAGCAGGAATCGCCGTATGGAGCACACGCCCGCGAGATCCAGAAGAGGTTGTGCGCCACGACACATCCGCGTTTGGCAAAGTCGAACGCCGCTTGCCTGCATCCAAGCCAGTTCGTCTCGGTAGCGTTGGGGCCGTCTCTGAGAAAAGAGCAAAGCGACATCCAGTCCCGCGGCCACCTGGCCCGGAAGCACGTGGAGCAGGTACGTTACCACGCCTCCTTCGAAGGCCTCAGTGATGTGGGCGATCTTTAGAGCCATCGGCGGGTTGGGCTTCGTCGAAGAATGCCCGCACGCGCCGCACGCACGTAGCGGCGTCGAAGTCTCTCTCGACCGTAGCTCGGGCTGTTGCGCCAAGACGTGCAGATAGCGCCGGGTCGTTTGCAAGCCGAAGAACGGCCTGGGCCAGCGAGTCAGGGTCGTCGGGCTCGCAGACCAGACCGTTGCGCTCATGGCGAACGACTTCGCAGAGTCCCGGCAGGGGGCTGACAACAGCGGGCACGCCGCACGCGCCGCCCTCGAGCAGGATATTGGGGATGCCGTCTCGGTCCCCGTCACGCGCCACGATCGAGGGAATGACGACGGCCCTTGCACGACGCAGCAGTTGGCGCAGCTGGCTCTGCTGGAGCCAACCAGGTAGGCAGACACAGTCGCTGAGTCGCTTTTCCTTCACGAGACGATGGAGGGTCGGGGCGAGGGGACCGTCGCCCGCAAGCACGAGATGCAAGGACGGTCGGCTGGCATGCACTAACGCCCAGCTCTCCAGGAGGAGACGGAATCCCTTCTTCTCCACGAACCTGCCCGCGGAAAGGAACAGTACTTCACTCGATGCCTCCTCGACCTGCGTCTGCGCAGGACACCATTCCCGAACGTCCAGACCATGATGGATGAGTCGGACCTTCCGGCTTTGGCGATCCGGGCTTGCTCGCAGCAGTTGCTCCGCTGCATCCACATTGCACGCTCGTATAAGGCGAGCGTAGTCGATCAGTACGGACAGGGGCGCTGGCTCGACGAACACGTCACATGCGTGCCCAGCCAGCGTAAGCGGTACCTGAAGCACGCGGCTGACCGCCACGGCGATAACCGCGGGCGCATTCATGAAGTAGCCATGAACCTGCTGAACTCGCGTCCGTTCGATGATGCGGGCGAAGTACGCAACCGCATGCAGATTCGTCACAAGCTGAAGCGCCCATCGAGGTCCACGGCGGCCGAGGCGCCAGATGTATGCGATCAGCCGCATCAACCCGACTGGCCGCCACAACACCAACCAAGCTACGGAGATCAGTGCTCGCCAGGATGCTCGAGCGGGCCGATACGAACACGGCACCGTCTGCGCTTCGCCTGTCGTCGGCCCCAGGGTATCGGCCTTCCGGAGAGCGCAGACCAGCACACGGCAACCGTCCCGGTGAAGGCCAAGCATCTCACGTCGAAGAAATGTCTCGGACGGCTGCGGAAAAGTCGCGACAAAAAAGGCGATTCGCTCCACGCTAGGGCGCTCCACCTTCGTGAAGTGGGCTGAGCCCAGCCGCTCCCTGCTCCAGCTGGACGAGGTAGGGCCGAACCACTCCCAGTTGGGCAGTGCGAACTTGGACGCACGCCCGAGATTGCTGCCAGTCTGGAAAGCGTTCCGGCTCCATGACATCCGTGACGGCAGTGACTCGGAGCCCGGGTGGCAGCTCGATCGTGCTCGTAACATCGCGGCGTGTCCGGCAGACCAGTTGCTTGTCGTTTCCGAAGTCGCCCATGGAGTGATTGATCACCAGCAGGATCACCGCTTGGTCTCCGGCCAACAGGCATGCGGCCTCGACATCCTCCTTGTCTGTACGGCCAATTGAAAGATACTCGGCGAACGGCAGGTATGGGCGCAACCGCAGAAGTTCCCGTGTCACCTGCTCCAGGGCCGCTGCGGCTTCGGCGGTGAGCCCGGGTTGCTTTGCCCCATAGCAGATTCCCTTCGCCGCCCGCGAGATGGGCAGGTAGATCATCGCACGGATTTCCTCCGGCGTGCACGACCGTTCCCATTGATAAGAGTCGGCGAACCGGATCGGGATTACAGCGTGCGCGGGTCTCGGCGCGGCGGCGCGGACACCAAGAGCGGTGAGCCATTGCACGCGGTGGTTCAGTGGGTCCGACTCGTAGCACACAGATTCGGCAAGGGGCATGATCCGCACGAAGTCGCCCAGTTCGCCGAACGTGAAGTAGTTGACCTCTTTCTCCCACCGGCAGACATACATCATTCCGGGAACCCGTGGCTCGGCCTGCATGAGGTCTGCGTAGCGGCGGATGAACCGTGCGGCTGCGTTGCGGCGTGTCCCGTGGGCGTGAGCGGGGCACCGCATGATGTTCTCGATGCCGCGCACGCCTTCTGCGGGAACGTACCCGTGTCGGTATTTCATCAATTGATCAGGCGTGTGCGCCAAGCCGACCGGAAGAGAGCCATCAAGCCAGGTGATCGGGAACATAGAAAAGCCTCGGACGAGTTCGGCACAGCGTGCAAGTTCGTGGTTTGCCTGCACGTCGGCCAGCACGATCGCTCCAGGCTCGATCGGCTCTCGAAGCGGAACGACGACGCAGGCTTTCCGTTTCGGGGCCACCTCCTTCCATAGGAAACGAGACCGCCCCGTGACGTCCTGGGCATTGATCCGGACGTGCTGCAACGTCACGGAGACGTCGAGTCGATTCTCGACGTACAAGTACACAGTGTCGAGACGGGATGAAAAGCCGATACAGGTAAGCCACAGGCCGTCGTTGATCCGGTCATAGTCGACGTGAAGCGCGGGTTCTACGGAGCTGACGATCCTCACTTTCAGCTTTCGGTCCGGCCGCTGAGACAGCTTCGCCGCAACGTCACTGAAGCCACCCGGCGGAACCGGGTTGGGACGCGCCAGCCACCACAGCAGGGGGGCTTCGGCGGCATCACCGGAGGTAGCTTCGGCCACCAACTGCTCGACGGTGGGTCTGCCCGCCGAGTCCATCGGTTCGACGCTCACCGTCTTGATTTCGATGGGAACAGCCGACCGGTTGTGCAGAAAGGCGTGAGCGGTGCCCGTATCGGAAACCGCTCGACTCCGCAGATAGGCATGGACCACTTCCAGTTCTGCATGGGCGGCCATCGGACCGGCGACATCAGCCTTGGTCGCAGCAGGCAGAAAGGATAGAAGAAGCCACGTACAGGCACCTAGTCGAGCGGCACGATGTTGCATTTGTCCGTCATCTTCTTCTGGTCTAGATTGCGACTGATCGAACCGGTCAACTCTTTCGCCACCTCATGTACGTGCGCAGACACCGCCCGTGGCGGGATGCCTCTGGCGACCTCGAGAGCTTCCTGCCCGCGTTGCTGGCGCATCAGCGCCAAGGCAAGTCCCACGCGCGCATAATCGCCGAGAGTTCCGTCAAACGCTTCGTTGTCACCGCATAGGGCGACGACCTGCTCGAACTGCGATCTCGCACGTTCCAGTCGACCGGCCTCGAAGAGCATCCAGGCATAGTGCAGTCGGACAAGAGGCTGCCACTTCGCCAAGCCTTTGGGATTTTGCAGCAGTTCCCCCAAGCGCCTCAGGGGTGCCCATACAGCATCCGGCAATTCGTCGAGCGGCGCCGGCGGCGGCGGCGTGCCGTCGCCAACCGGGCAGCCAAGGAAGGCCATCCTTCGTGTCGCTGTGCGGTCCGGGGTGCATAGTTCCAGCGTTGCTACCTCTACTTTTACGAGCGGTGCCCTAGGGTAATTCGGCCATCTTGCCACGATAGCCCGAAAGGTCTGAAGCGCGTTCTCCAGGTCACTTACGCGCCAGTAAAGCCGGGCGAGCTTCTCGTACAACTCCGGCGTGCGCAGTAGTTCGGCCACCTCGGGCGGCATCGGGTTTTCAAGGAGCAAGGCTTCATAGAGTCGAATCGCCTCCTGCCATTCTTCCTGTTCTTCGCAAATCTCGGCCCGGTACAGTAGGGCAAGGGTCGCCACAGACTGTGCGCTTTGGGCGACCGCCTTTGTAGGCGCTGTGCTGACCGAATCCTCAACACAGCCGCTCACGTGGGTAAAGGCGTTCAAGGCCGCAACGGTATCCTGTCTCAGACGCGCCGCCTGGCCGATCATATTCCAGGAACAGAGTCTCAGGTAACCCGTCGACGCAGGGAGAGCACGTTGAAACAACTCGGTCGCGGCGACAAGATCTCCGGCAGCGAACCGCGTGATTCCTGCCTGATACAGCGCCAAGGCATCGCCTCGAGGGGAAGGCTGATCGCCGGCGGCCTTTGGTTGCGATACGCTTTGCGATGTGGTTGCTGCAAAGGAGAATGCAACGAGCGCTGCGAGAATTGCCGCGACAGGACACGCCAACGCTTGCTTAGCGTGGTGTCCTGCGCGGATAGCCAGGCGCGTGTCTGATGCCATCAAACACCTCTATTTTTAACGTGGCCGCTGAATCCTGAGCGGCCTCTTCAAATTTGCGCACGAGGTTCTCACCCGGGCGGTAGTAGCAGGCACCCACGGCTTCGCTGACCTCCAGGCGTGTAGCCATCCACAAATGCTCGATGGACGCATACTGCTTGAGGGCAAACGTCAGGCTGCCGCCCGAGGCGGGCCACGCCCCGGGCGACCACGCTCCGACCCACGCGGACAAATGCCGCTCGATCAGAGCGTCGAGACCGGGTGCCGCATCGCCGCAACGGCTGCCCAGTACACGTGCAGGCAGATAGCACGCCTCGCGTCGCGCGGTCCAATCCTGACAACTGTTATTCGTTGTCGGCCCATAGACTCGGGCCGGCACTTCCATCGCGACCGTCTCCATGACGATCGGCGTCAAGAGGAAGGTCTCCAGATTCCGGATCGCGTCTCCATCCGGCGCCTCTTGTATGAAGCTTTCCATCGGCTCGGCCACGCCGGAATGCGCTGCGAGCGTGGTCAGCAATATGGCCATTCCCACGTTCACGCCACAGCTTAGCTTGGTTCGCATTGCCTCGGCTCCTCCGTCTGCTACCGTTTCGCCGGACCTGTACGATCGGGGCTGCCGTCAAGCTCGCGCAGGGCCCGCCTGAGTATTTTGCCGTTCGGTGTCCGCGGCAAGTTCGAGACCACGTGAATGGACCGCGGCACCTTGAAGTCCGCCAAACGCTCTCGGCAGAGTTGACGTAAGGCGGACACGTCCACCACGCCATGCGGCTTGGGTTGCACGTATGCGGTGATCTGATTACCCAGAACCGGATGGGGCTTCCCGATGACGGCAGCATAGGCGATGGCTTGGTCGCTCGCGAGGACGCTTTCGATTTCGGCGGGATAGACGTTCTCAGCACCCCGCAGAATCATGTCATCCATGCGTCCACACAGGTAGAGGCACCCCTCTTCGTCCAGCCAGCCCATGTCGCCCGTATGAAGCGTGCCGTCCACGAGCGCCCGGGCCGTTGCCTCGGGGTTGTTCAGGTAGCCCGCCATGACGTTTCTGCCCCGCACGCACACTTCGCCGATGACGCGCGGCAAGCAGGACCTGCCGCTCTTATCCAGAACCAGCACTTCCACACCGGCTGCCGGCCATCCGACTGAACCGAGCTTGTCGCGCAGCCTCTTGCCGGGCAGCCACGAGACGAAGGGCGATGCTTCGGACAGACCGTAGGAAGACACGAAATCGGCGTGCGGCAATGCATCGGCCAGGCCCAACTGGACGTTTTCGGGTATCGGTGCGCCACCGCTGACGAGCAATCGCAGCGTGGGCAGCGTTCGTCGACCTCGACGTATGTGCTCCAGCAACATGATGTGCATGGACGGGACGGCCAACAGGGTCGTACAGCACTGCCGGTCGATGAGGTCGAGCACGGTCATGGCCTCGAAGAAGTCCGGCGCCAGGACGAGTGTTGCCCCACAGCGTAGGTGGGAGAGCATCTGCTTGGTAAACGTGAAGGAGTGACACATTTGCATGCACACAAGCGTGCGATCATCGGGACCGACGTCAAACGCCAATGCCGCGCCTCGCGTCGCCGAACAGATATTCTCGTGCGTGAGCAGGATAGCCTTAGGCCTGCCTGTGGAGCCTGACGTGAAGAACACCACGCCTGGTTCGCCTCTGTCGCTCTCTATCACCATGCTTGATCCGCGAGATGTCGTCAGATACGTCTCGACGTCGCTTTCGCACACGGTTAGTCTTACACGAGCTTCTCTTTCCTTGATCGGCAACGCACATGTAGACGTCGAATGGGCGGCCGGTGCGAGAACAGCCGTTGGTGGGCTCACGGCAGCCAGTTGGTCCAGCTCGGTCGCAGCAAGCCTGGGGTTGACGGGCACAACGACGGCCTGCGCCTTCAGAAGCGCGAGCATACAAATCACAAATTCTGTGGAGTTGCCGAGCACGAGCCACACCGGGTCGCCGGGGCCGATGCCAACGGCCCGCATAGCGGCAGCCCACTCCCCAGCCAGGTGGTCCAACTGGTCGAAGGAGGTCTTCCGGCTGCCTTCCTCGACGGCGATCCGCGACGGGTCGTGTCGAGCCACGCTCAGGGCGTCGTTTTCAATGCGCCTCTGCACGTTCTCGGTACTCCGAAAGCGAAAAAAGACGGAAGCCTTCTGCGAATTGCCAGGAGCGCATGCGCGACCAGGCCGCTCTATACTCGGCTAGCCCCGAGACAAGTCGTTCGAGGCAATACTTGTCACATTGGCTCTTATATACCTGTACGGCTCGCATTTTGATCGACATGAACTCAGAGATATTGACCAGACAATTCGGCTCCTGCGGCGTCCAAACTTCATACGTCATGACGGCGGGCTCGTGACGTACTCTAATTCGGGTGGGATAGGCCCCCACGGCGGCGTGATCCGGATGGATCTCCTGCATGTGCGGTATGAGCAGGGCGTCTGGAGACAGTCGGTCGATCAGGGCTGAGAGTTCGTCACCGGGCCCTGCATGCGT
>Ga0272442_10007088_pt1 | contig 14576 bp, 17 predicted proteins | sample SSMForm2O_FD_200262 | JGI IMG/M metagenome (GOLD analysis project Ga0272442, IMG submission 200262) | Marine sediment archaeal communities from Little Sippewissett salt marsh, Falmouth, MA, United States - SSM-Form-2O | ecosystem: Environmental > Aquatic > Marine > Wetlands > Sediment ...
CATTTAGTTCGTCGGCAATCTGTCCGCTTACAAGCCCGTTGTTCTGAAGTTCAACAGCTTTCTGGATCAAATCTTCTATGTTCTTCATTCCTCCATTCCCACCTGAATATTGTTTTTTTGTTTTGGTATGCAGTACTTTTTCAGCTCTTTCTTCCGGCTTATTTCCGGCATGTCTTGAAAATACTGCCTGAAAAATGTAATCCGCGTATTCTAATACTCAGTTACAAGCATTATTACACTACCAAGCGTTATATCTTTTTCTTCCCCTTTTAATCAGAGTTCCTTTTCATCAGAGCTTTTTCTTTCTTTTCTTCTTGAGGGGTGATCCGCAGACCGGGCAGATATCTCCACTCTCAAATGTCTGTTTGCAGCCTATACACTGCTTCTGCCAGATTATCAGGTCCCTTATTTTTTTCTGGGCGATTGGCTTAACCTCGATCCCGAGCTGTACTGCGACGTTCTGTACGGCGTAGTCATCCGTCAGCAAAACCGCTTTTTCTTTGTGTTCCAGGGCTTTTGCAAGGACTTCAAGGTCAGTTTTTGAAAGTTCTTCCGAATCCCTGGTATGTTCTGCCTTCTCCCTGACAGCTTTTACCATTTCAGGTTCTGGCCATTCAACTCTGAGTCCTCCTTCCTTTGCCAGGTCAAAGCGGAGGACCGCATCCCTGCTCTTCAACTCGTCCTCAACCGAAGGCACGGTGATCAAAAGGGAACTGTCTACGTCGCAGTTGCCCATTATGAAGACTGCCGAGTCTGCTATGTAATAGGTCATTTGCCTCAAATTTTCTCTTTTAGTATAATAATTCATTGGCTTCCTTAGTTTGTTTGCTTCCTTAATCCTTTTATTTACTGTCTCTGAAATCAGGTTCCTCAAGCATTTCCTGTCCCGGGCACAGTGTGCCATTTTTTCAAAATTATTGATGTAAAAAGTAGTCGGAGAGTCAGTTTTTCGGAAGCAGGAATAGGGTGAAATATTCCTGATCCGGGTTTAAAAAATTAGCAGGAAACTCATTGTTCTTAAATTCTCATGAAAAAGGTTGTGAGTAAGAGATTTCTTGCAGGGGACCTTTCGTGTTGCTGCTTGATTGAGATTCCCTGCAAGCTAATTATGAATTGATTAAGGGGGTAGCCCCCTTCCTTTTTAATTCGGACAGATTTTTGCAAGGGCGGTGGTAATATCCGGCAGGAGTTCCGCAGGGATGCCGATTGTCATTTCCTCATCGGCGATTTCCGTATAGGCGCGGCTTCCACTGCAGCCAACCGTGATACCCACCTGGCCGTCCTTATAGGCCTGCACTACACCGTCGGAACAGACGCTTTGCTTTCCGGCAAAACCGACTTCCAGGCGGCCTCCGCGCTTGTACATGATTGCCTGTGTGAGCAGCATGATCTGCCTGGGGTTGCAGATGACCACTGCTACGTCCGGCTCGAAGCTAGCTTTATCGAGGCTTCCGTAAAGGATCGCTTCGGTGCTGTTTGGGGGAAGCATGGGAGCATTTTTGACGGTGCGGCGGGCGGCATTGATGTTGCTGAAGTGGTTCAGGCCTTTATAGTAAAACTCTCCGCTTCCCACTTTTCCCGGCATAGTGCCAAGTCCCATGGAAGCGGCTCCTCCCTTGCACATCTGGTCTTCGACAAGAGAGTAGAACTCTTCTCCTGTTCTCCTGACCCTGTCGATCATCTGGCAGTGGCGCATGGTTTCTTCTACCTTTTTAAGTCCGTCGGGTATTTCTTCGCCTGCAGGGATCAACCTTATTGCCACCGGGGAGGTCTTGAGGTTCAGACGGGCAATCAGTTCCTGGCCATAGTCATTGATTTCTTTGACATCCATGTTTCTCACTTGGGTTTCAATATTTTAAAACTTTGAATTGTGGTTATTACTATCTATTCTTCTATGTGCTTTGTTCTGTTTTGGGGAAACTGTACACAACCATTTTCCAATATAAATATTTCGATCTTTATTATTCTAAAGGTCTTCCGGGAGAAAATCCAGAAGGTTGCTGAGTCTTGATGAAAATTTTTGCCTCTGTGCGTGGCTTAAGGAATGATAAAAAAGTTATTTCGGGGGAATACTTCACCCCCCATCTTCCAAAAATTCATTCCAGCTTATCAAAAATTATCTGCATTTTTCCCTTCTCTCTGGCAAGGTTCTTCGAAATCATGTCGTTTTCCAGCCAGCAGGCGTTCATGACGGCTGCCGGGACAAGGCAGGTGGGAGTAATCGGATTTTCAGCGGATTTTTTGGCAAGGATCGTATCCTGTCCCCCCATAAGGTCCTTCATCTCAAAGTCGAATTTGGTCCCCCAGTTCCTGAGTTTTTCACAGGTTGTTTTTATATGAACGTGTGTTTTTTTGCCTTCTTTTGTGGCAATAATCTTTGTTGTGTGTCCGCATATGTTGTCTATCGAAATCTCCGTAACCATGGTATTCTCTCCTTAATCCGTTGTCTTTGATTTTATTGATGGAAGTTTGATTTTATCCGTCGGTAAGATCCGGTTCCCTGATGCGGGGTTACCTGTCAGTATTTCTCTCTTTATTACTCTTCCTATTTATATTTTGTATTTTATAAAATCTCTGGCATGGGGTTTTTTCGGCGTTAACAACTTATTATGCGTTTATTTTTATACTTGTACTTTGTTATTTTTCAGGCACTTTGCCCTTTGAAGGCAGGTCTTAGCCGGGGTTCGGGGGTAAATACCGGAAATTTCCGGCTGCATGATCGCAAAGTTCTTATACGATTCTATTTGTAATGATATGTCCGTAGCAAATACGCTAATTAAATACTCCTGTTCATTCAATTAATATATTATCAGGGCAATTAAGCTACTGAACGGCATACCTCTGCCCTGATCGGGATCACCAGATTACAGGATATTTACTATCGGCATAACCCAAAATAATTGAATAAGGCATATTTGTAAGAGTTAAGGCATTAAAGGCATTGTGTAAAATCTGAACAGAATTCTAATACATTCATGAGGCGATAATATGAGATGGCAAGGCAGTTCCAGAAGGAAGGCGACCGGTGGGAAGGTCATAGCTGCCCGCGGGAAGCGTAAGTTTGAGATGGGCCGCGAATCTGCGGAAACCCGTATCAGCGACGTAAAGCGGAAAAATGTCTCCACTATGGGAGGCAACAGAAAGGTAAGGCTCCTTCAGTCCAATGTGGCAAACGTAACGAACCCGAATGACGGAAAGACAACGGTCACCACTATCGAGACCGTTATTGACAACACCGCAAACAAACACTATGTCAGGCGTAACATCCTGACCAAGGGTTCTGTCATTAAGACCCCTCTCGGCACCGCAAGGATTACTAGCAGGCCGGGACAGGAAGGAGTCGTAAACGCTGTCCTGATTGAGTGATCTTTTCAGGATACGATCCCTTTTCCGGGATCAAACCTATATTTTTGAAAAACTTTGTGCCGGTGACTATCAATGGATGAAAAGATAAGACACATTCTGGAAATTCTTGAAAACGATGCGAGAGCAAGCCCTGACGAAATTGCAGAACTTACGGATATGACTGCACAGGAAGTTTCTCAGGCAATTGCAAAACTCGAGGAGACAGGAGTTATTCGGCACCACAAAACCATTATTGACTGGGACCTGGTCGGAGAAAACTACGTCTACGCCGTGATCGAACTGAAGGTCACTCTGGAGCGCAACCAGGGCTACCAGGCAATTGCAGAAAGGATCTACAAGTTCCCGGAGGTCCGGTCTGTTCGGCTTTTGTCCGGGGACTACGACATATCCCTTACCGTCCGGGGTAGGTCCATGAAGGACGTGGCCTTTTTCGTGGCAGAAAAGATTGCGACCCTTGACCAGGTCCAGAACACGGCAACTCACTTCGTGTTAAAGACCTATAAGGAAGACGGGGTAATTCTCCACGAACCGGAAGCAATTAAGCGGCTCCCGGTCTCGTTCTGATTAGAGAACTCAGATAGGCCTGATCCCTCTATTCCTTTTCAAAATTCGTTTTACTCATATAATTTTTGATCGGGGTGTTTTCTTGAGACCTCCATGTGATCCTTCAAAATTTGTTGCGGAAACAATCAAAAATGTTCCCCCTTCGGGGATACGACGTTTTTTTGACCTGGTTTCCGGACTTGAGGATGTTATCTCCCTTGGCGTGGGAGAGCCGGATTTCATTACTCCCTGGCACATCAGGGAAATGTGTATCCACTCTCTCGAAAAAGGACAGACCTCATACACATCCAATTACGGGCTTCCGGAACTCAGAGACGAACTTTCAAGGACCTATTACAGGCGCTACGGCATGGACTATGACCCGGCATCCGAGATCCTTGTGACAACCGGGGTTAGCGAAGCTATTGACATTGCTCTCAGGGCAGTGGTAAACCCCGGTGACGAGGTTATCGTGGTCCAGCCTGCCTATGTGGCATACGTCCCTTCGGTAGTCCTGGCAGGCGGCAAGCCTGTGATCGTTTCTACACACAGGGAAGATGAATTCCGTCTCACCGCAGAAGCCCTTAAACCAGCTATCACCAGCAAGACAAAGGCAATTGTGCTAAATTTCCCGAACAACCCCACAGGTGCGGTCATGAACCAGGATGACCTGGAGGACATCGCCTGCCTTGTGGCTGAACATGACCTCTTTGTGATATCGGACGAGGTCTACGAATGCCTTACCTATGAAGGCAGGCACATCCCCTTCTCTTCCCTTGAGGGTATGAAAGAGAGGACCGTCATGTTAAACGGCTTTTCCAAGGCATATGCAATGACGGGTCTTAGACTCGGCTTTGCAATGGGTGCTCCCGAGATCATACATTCCATGATGATGATCCACCAGTACTCTATGCTCTGTGCTCCCATAACCGCCCAGGTAGGGGCTCTTGAAGCCCTCCGGAACGGGAATGACGAAATGGAAAGAATGGTCCGGGAGTACGACCGGAGAAGGCACTTCATTGTCAGGGGCTTTAACAGGATAGGCCTTGACTGCTTTACTCCCAAAGGAGCTTTCTACGCCTTCCCTTACGTTGGGGCTACGGGCCTTTCCTCCGGGGAATTTTCCGAAAGGCTCCTGAATGAAAAGAGGGTTGTAGCAATTCCGGGAGATGTATTCGGGGAAGCAGGGGAAGGTTTCCTCCGCTGCGCTTATGCAGCGTCCATGGATGACCTCAAAAAAGCTATTGATCGAATGGGTGAATTCGTAGACGGATTATAATGGTGAAAGGGAGCCGAATTGTTTTTCGGGCTTACCTAAATTATTTTCGAGCTGCTTTTCTTTTTTCTTCTTTTATATCCCTTTTTTCTTAACACCCTTTTGTTTTAGTATCCTTCTTAAAATTCCTTCTTAAAATTCCTTCTTAAAATTCCTTCTTAAAATTCCTTCTTAAAATTCCTTCTTAAAATTCCTTCTTTATTTTCTGGAATTTCGGGACATGCTTCTTTTTTATAATTAGATTGTGTATACTTTTTTTGAAAATCCCTTACTAATAATTTGAAGATTTTTTAGCTATAGATTTAACATTTTTTAGCTAAAGATCCGAAAATTTTTATCGATATTGTATTTCCGGGATTTTGTGAACTGATATGAGTTTTGGACCTTCAAAACATTATAAAATGTTATGAGTTCTTATGAATTTTTATGAATTGGTATGAGTCATCATGAGTTCATATTAATTGATATGAATCTTTATTAAATGCTATGAACTTTTATGAATTGATATGAACCAATGCGATGCATTAATTGATATGAACTTTATGCTTTAACCGGTAACGGACTACATATAGGGAAAGTTCTTTTGGATTTTTCGGGGTCATTCTCCCTCATCGTCCATTCTCATGATGAGGATATTCATTTTATCATCCATTTTTTCAATTAAATCGTTCATCTGGGTGTACCATTCATCCACGTTTTTCTTAACCATCGTTTTCATTTCCTGGGGTTCGATTGCCACATATTCGTAATAGTATCCTCCGCTTTCGATGGATCGGGTTTCCCGGTAAACAACACCACAGGCTATCAGGTTTTGAAGGGAACGGTATGCAGTGCTCCTTTCTCTGTTAAGAATTTCGCCAAGTTTTTCGGCTGTCAGGGGGCCTGAAGAGAGCAGTGCCTTGTATGCATCGATGTCAAGGGACTTCAAACCAAGCACACATTTTACCATGTCCTCGCACCTGAAGCTTGCTCTTATCATCTCATGAATTGAATTTGCCATAAGATCACTATTAGCAGTTTGCCTTTTTTCAGGTTTTTCTGTGTTCTCACCCTAGTACTGACTTGAAATTGTACTCAGGAATTTGCTTGAGCACTAATTTTGCTGCCCAATTATCATCATTGATGAATATATTTCCAGACTTATTTATGTTAGCACTTTTAGGCTCTTTTATTATATTATTGTTTTGCGTTGTTTGCACAAAAGCTTACAATCTCAATCGTCATGCCCATTCACAAAATTATATATACAATTTCTCTGATCAATAGCTTCCGGAACATGAAGCCGATTATTCCTGAAGATGAACGTTCTTCCGAGCCTCTTGACTCTGAGAGGATAATTTACCACCCGGACATGGTAAGGGCCAACGAATGGATTTTGAACGAATATGAAGCCCCTTTCAGGGAACTCTGCATTTTTGTTCCCTGTGCGAAAAGAAAGCCCTACCATGAAAGCCCATCCCATAAAAAATTCGACAGGATCATTTTCGGGCTTGCAAAACCCGAGGATGTGCACGTTGTTACCTTCGGGACCTGTGGGGTTGCCCCGAGGGAACTTGACACGCAGTACCCTTTCATGCACTACAAGTTCATGATGGGAAAATGCAATGTTGCACAGATCAAAAGGGATTTTATAAAAATAGAAAGTGAAAGGCTTGCCCGTTATCTCGTAAAAACCCGGGATAATTACGGGCACAGAATCGCCTATTGCATCGGGGATTTCCGGACTGCCATGGAAAAAGCCCTGGAAATGGTGGATGTGGAAGTGGACCTGGTCCCCGGTGAATCCACAATCAAGGAAATGCTCCAGCCCGAAAAATCCTTCATTTACAACAGTCTTTCCTGCAAAGAGTACCTGCAGGACTTTTCCGACGCGATTACGGAAGCTTTAAATCTTCCGGGGAGAGAGGTTGGCCTCCGGGAAGACATCTCAGTTGACGACACGGACTGGTACCTCCTGTGAATATTCCGCAAATTGGATGCATTGTTTGCAGACCCTGTCTAAGCCATGCCTTCATTTTTTTAGGGCATAAGCTCCGCTCCGCCGGGAGCAGAGGGAAAGCATGCCCTTCCTTTCAAGAACACTCTTCCCGGCGGTATTTTTATGAAGGAGTGGTCGGAAGTGCATTCCATATTTTAGTGCATTCCATACTTTTTTTGAAGTTTTCCTGAAAGCTCAGAACTGGGATACGAAAGTCCTGGCCTGCCAGAGAGCAAATACTGCCAGGATAAGGATCAGGACCATCCACATGATGTCCCCGGCAGGTATGAAGGAATTTGCCCAGTAGGCGTTGTAGGCTTCCATTGCGGCTTCTGTCTGTACCATATTAACCCCTCCGTTTCATTTTTACACGTATCTCAGGCATGCATCCGAACCCCGGACTTTCCCGAAGTCTGTGATCACGTACTTGTGCAAAAGGAAATTTTTCTTGTAGATTCCCTCTTCGTCCACCTTCTGTTCGGTATCTTTCAGCATTCCTCCGGACGCAAGTTCGATGATGTCAAAGTTGATGCTGTCCCTGTGGTAATCCCCCTTCATATTGTACTCTTCCTGAATCTTTGAAACTATCTCATAGTTCCAGTGTTCTTTTTCGTCCAGGAATAATTCCAGGATCCTGAATTTTAGCGGTCTGTTTCCCATCTCACTCACCTCTCAGGGTTTCGAGTTCTCCGGCTTCTTCCGTGAACATGATGAAACTCCCGGCAACACAGAGCGCACCTCCAAGCAGGATTGTCCACTGGGGCACGTCCCCGAAGAAGAGGAAGATGAAGATAATGGCACAGAGCCCGTAGAGGTTTCCTATACCCTGCCCTCTCCCCACTCCTATCAGGGGGAAAGACTTGTACCAGGAAACATAACAGAACCCGAAGGTGATCCCTGCAAAGACTAGGACCAGCAGTGTCAGTGGCTCAAATGCCTGGATTGCAAAGGAGTACATGGGAAAACCGACTATTGCCAGGATCGGGACAATAATGATCCACCAGATTATGTTTTCTCCCAGGAACCTGAGGGTAAGGCCCACATCAGGCTCGGAAATGTCGAGCCCTTTGCCTGCAATTGCGCCTTCAATTCCCCATCCGGCAGCCGCCATAAGCCCGCCCAGGTATCCTATCCAGGGGACTTCTCCCGCACCAAGTTCGGTAATAAGCCCGCCGCCAAAGATCGTGATGCCTCCAAGAATAATGACAACAATTCCAAGTGCTGCTCTCCTTGTGATTTTTTCTCCATACCAGTAATAAGCAAGTATGGACCCGACCACCGGGTAAAGAAGGGCAGCAACCGCGGCAAATGCCCCGCCGATAAAGCCCATGGCCATAAACGACCCGAGGATTGCCACCGGCCCTCCGAAGATCGAGGCCAGGAAGAACCACTTGGAACAGGGATTGAACTCCTTTAAGGTCCTGCCCAGTTCCCCGAATTTTTGCAGTACCCCGTTCCAGACCATGAGGGCAAGCATGACCGTAAGTGCATTAAATGCGGTTATCAGGACTGCAGTCACGACCAGGGATACCGCGTCTCCGCTGGTCGATGCAACGGCTCCGTACATTTCGTCAAAGGGGTTCAGCACCCACACAACAGTGCCAGGAAGGTACCATATCCCCCAGAATACGGCACAGAAAAGGGCCCACATGTACCCTTTACTGATTTTTCGTTTGCTCTCCTGTTTTTTCAAAGCTTTCAGATCCACGCCAACTCCTCCTTTTTAATTAACTGATTCTTTTGAGGGGCAGGATGCCAGGGGTTTTGTCCCCTTTCCCGGATTGACCGGTTAAGGGAGCTTCCCCTAAATTCCTGCCTTTCAGGCTTTTTAAACGCCCAGCGCTGCTTTTATTTTGTTTACCGCATCGGTGGCATTCTCCCCGTAGATGTCGGCTCCTATCTTGTCAGCCCAGTCCTGGGTTACCGGAGCCCCGCCTACCATGGTCTTGACCCGATCGCGGACGCCTGCTTCTTTGAGCTGTTCCTCGATCTGGATCTGGTTCACCATTGTGGTGGTCATGAGGGCGGAAGATGCGACAACCGCAACAACGTCGGGTTCGAGTTCCTTTGTCTTGTCAATGAAGGTCTTGATTGGCACGTCTCTTCCGAGGTCGATCACTTCAAAACCTGCAATGTTGAGCATGGAAGCGACAATGTCCTTTCCGATGGAGTGGATGTCCCCTTCGATGGTCCCGATAACGATTGTTCCTTTCTTTTCGGTTTTGGATTTCCTTCTTTCCATCTCCGGTTTCATAACTTCGATTCCCGCTTTCATTGCCTCGGCTGCAGCAAGCACGTGGGGCAGGAAAACCGCTCCCTGTTCGAACTGGTCTCCCACTTCCTGCATGCCTGCGGTAAAGCCGTGCTCGATGATTTCCACAGGGTCCACTCCTTCCTTGAGGGCCTCGTTTGCGGCTTCTTCTGCCATTTCCTCATCGAATTCGGTAATTGCTTCTTTTGCTTTGGCAATGATTTCTTCTTTGCTTGCCATTTTTATCCCTCCCTGAATGCCTTGTCCGCCCTGTCCACGACTGCCTGCATGTCTTTGAGGAGGTCTGCATCAATTGGCGGGACCTCATGGTGTTTCAGGATATCAGTGACCTTTTCGTTTGCCACGGCTGCAAGGTCTTTCGAACCTGCATGCTCCCAGTCTCCGAACATCTGCCTGTCGATGAGCATCGGGTCTGACGGGTAGTCTACAAGCATCCTTGTCTGCTTGAGAGCCAGGAAGTTGTTTCCGATGCCTACTTTCTGGATGGACTCGACTGCCAGGGTCTCGGTGGTAACGGGGATTCCCTGCATTGCTTTCTTTACCATCCTGATGATGTCGTTGTCGATTACCAGCTGTTCCAGGGAGAAAGTCATTCCAAGCTCAAGCATCCCGGCACCATAGATTGTGTTGGCGCCCGAAAGTGCGGGAAGCAGACAGGTCATGGTCTTTTCGTGGCCTGCCTGGTTGTCCGGGACCTTGGCGTCTGCCTAAGTGCCTGCCACATAGGAAGGGAGTCCATAGAACTGTGCCAGCTTTGCAACCGCGCCGCTGATCAGCCCGAGTTCCGGGGACCCCACAGGCGCTGTTCCTTTTTTCAGGTCGAAGGTGGTTGTGGAACTTCCGTACCAGACAGGAGCTCCGGGTACCGTGAGTTCGGCAAGCACGATTCCTGAAAGGACTTCGGCGTTGTGGGTAACAAGGGTTCCCGCAAGGTAGACCGGGGAAGACCCTCCGGACATTGCCATACTCAGGACGTTTACCGGAATCCCGAAGCGTGCGCCCTTGATTATGACCTGGCAGGCGTTGACGCTGAGTTCCAGCGGGCTGGTCGGGCAGAGCAGCATGGAGAAGATTGGCTTTTTCCTTGCTTCTTCCTCGTCCCCGCCGTAGTAAGCTTTTACAATGTCCCAGTAGTAATCGACGTTTTCTCCTACAGGGTCGATGTGGTGGTAGTGCTTTGCGGTGTTAGCAATAGGAGTAAGAGTCTCGTGCACGTCTTGAGCACCCTTGCCTGCCCAGTCTCTCGCAGAGACTGCCAGGGAGAAGTAGTCGATATTTTCTGCCCAGTCACAGACTTTTGCGATGTCGGCAATGTCCTGTTCGACAGAGTCTATGGTCCTGTACTTGCCGTTTTCGTACCTGCACATCTTGACACCGGTACCGAAGCAGGTCCAGTGTACCTTTCCTCCGGATTCCTGGACGGTGTTGTACTTCTTGTCGCGGCCCCAGAGAACGAACCTGGAGGGTGCGAGCTGAAGGGCTTTCCTTACAAGATACTCGGGAATTTTCACGACCTGGGTCTTCTCATCAACCTCACAGCCGTTTTCCTTGAATATTTGCCTTGCTTCCGGGTCCGATACCTGGATCCCCGGGTTCATCAAAACTTCTACTGTAGCGTAATGGATCGCTTTGAGCTCGTCTAAGGTGAAAAGGCCCAGTTCAACCCCATTGAGCGCATTAGCTCCTGAAAATGCATTACATTGTGCCATTTTCTCTCTCCTTTTCTTTCGGATTTTTTCCTTTGTTTCTGTTCGGCTTTTATCTGCTGTGGGCAAGTCAGGGAATTTTATTGCGTGTCCAATTCTACGCGTATTCGTTTTTCCGGGACTTGCAAAAGGAAATTCTCTGTTCTCTATTGCTGTAGCTCAAAACTGGCTGTTTTGCTGGTTCAAAATTGGCTTCAGGATTGGGTTTAGGGAATCGGGGATTTCCTTAAAACCTGTCAGTTGCAAAGCCGTCCTCACCTGCCGATTGCAGGCTGTGTTGAAGGCTGCAGCTGAAAGTTCAATATCCAATGCCCCTAAAATTCGGTTCTCCCCCACTTCCTGCTTATCAGTTCCTTTCCTTCTGTACAGTCTCCACTATCTGTTTTTCCGAGATTTTTGAAGAAACCCAATTCTCCGCTCAGCTGCCCCGCTTGAACGGTTTTACAAGAGAATTGTGCTGGCTTTCCGGCTAAAATCCCACTCCCTATGTGGATCTTGCCCCTTGACTCCCTGAATATTAACGGGAGTTTTCTAGTTTTCTATCTATTTATATTTTATATAATCGTCTATATATAATTTCCTGAGAATTTTTTTCATTAACTTATTTCCGGAAACAATTCTCAGTTTTTCACTTATGCAATCTGTTTCCTGAAGAGTTCGCAGGAATTGATCTTGACGTCGAGAAGCTTCTCGATGTTCATCTTTGCGGCAATGCCTTTGGCTGCACCTGCCACGGAGGTAATCACACCGATGTCAAGCTCCTCGCGGAGTTCTCGCATGACGTGTTCGTCCGAGAGGTCCGCGGTTTCGACGCCGAGCTTCTTTGCGACGTATCCCTTGGCTTCGCCGATTCTCATGTTCTTTGAGAACTGCATCCTTGCAACAAGGTCTCCTGCTGCCCTGATCCCGGTCATCCCGGAAGCCATGATGTGGGAAATCGGCATACCCATCGGGTCGCCGACCCCTATCTATATACCGTCGGCACCTGCAATCTCGACCATTGCCTTGCTTGCTCTGGTAACTGCATCGATGGGTGGAGTCTCTAGCATCGGGATTCCTCCCACGCCCATTCCCATGTCCACGTGACAGGGGATGTTTGCGGCTTCGACTGCTGCCTTCATGAAGGTAACCGACCTTGCAAGGTTCCAGGGTGAAGTCTTGCTGGTGTTGGTGTTGCAGACAGGTCCGAAGACGTTTGCGCCTGCTTTTTCAGCAAGGGGCACCTGCTGGTGCGGCCAGAGGCCTGCCAGGGTTGTGCCGTCGTACTTGAGTTCGCCGTGCATCCCGAGCACACATTCCCCGGCCATGCCGGCTTCGATGTAGATGTTCGGGAATTCTTTCCTGAGAGCTTCGATTGCGTGCAGGGAACCGTAGAAGTCACCGTCTCCTGCTGCCCCGATGGTGTCGAAGTTCACACCGTCGGAACCGCTTGCCATGAGCCTCTGCATGATCCATACAGTGTCCCTGGTCAGGTGCTCTGCGGCATGTTCCATGGAGTCCCAGGCTTCCTGGATCTTGAAGGCCTTCATCAGGTCTCCTGGGTTTTCGAAGGGGCCGTCAGGAGTGTAGTAGAGACCCATGTTCGGCATTGCCCCGTAGAAGAGCGGAACAATCATGTTCTGCTGGCATACTTCCATCGCCTGGCACTCGTTTGCGATCACGGGCTTGACAGGCTTGTAACTGTAGTCGATGTGGCCAAGTTCCATGGTATCGGCACCAAATGCCCTCTCGTGCATCATGCAGCCCACAAGGCGGCTGGAGGGAATCCCCACACCACTGTTCCCCTGGTCCCCGTCAATCCTGAGAGTCCCGATGTCGTGGGTAACCGGGACTTCCATGCCCTGTTCCACACTGACGGCCTTTCCGGGCATCATCAGGATTTCTGCAAGCTTGTCTATGTTGTTTCCGGAAAGGGCAGAGATTTCACCAAGGTCTGCGGCGTCAGCCGTACCTGCCTCGATTTCCTCAATAATCTTTTCCTTTGTCAGGAAGACTCTTTTTCCGTCTCCCATCCTCAAAGCATATTCCGTTGCCATTTTCTTTCACCTCCTTTCAGAAAATAAGGTTCGTTACTTCCCGATTATGAGCTCCTTTGCTTTTGCAACGGCTTCGCTTGCGTTTTCGGCATAACAGTCTGCGCCGATCTTGTCAGCCCAGGCCTGGGTTGCAGGGGCACCTCCTACCATGATTTTTACCCTGTCCCTCATTCCTTCCTCCTTAAGGAGCTCGATGACTTCTTTCTGTCCCGGCAGGGTAGTGGTCATAAGGGCAGAAAGCCCTATCATGTCAGCATTGACTTCTTTTGCTTTTTCAACAAAATTCCGTATCGGGACGTCCCTGCCTATGTCGTGCACCTCGAAGCCAGCGGACTGGAGCATGGTGGAGACTATGGACTTGCCTATGTCATGCACGTCTCCCTCGACAGTCCCGTTCACGATAACTCCTATTTTCTTTTTTTGTTCCCCTGCCGGCATTTCGGCCTCGAGTACCTGGACCCCCGCTGTCATGGCGTCTGCGGCCATCATAACGTGGGGCAAAAAGAGTTTTCCCCTCTCGAAAAGGGTACCTACCTCGTTCATCCCTGCTGCAAGCCCTTTTTCGATAATCTCGGCCGGTTCCATTACCTCCTTTGCCTTTTCTACGGCCTCAAGTACCCTGTCTTTCTTGCAGGATATGATTGCATCTGAAAGTTCCTGTATCAATTCTTCTTTGCTTGCCATTTTAAACCCCCTTTCAGGCTGATGTCATTCGGGCGGGAATGCCTCAATGGCTCTGTATACCTCACTCAGATGCCTTTTATGGCCCTGTATACCTTACTCAGGTACCTTTGGTGGTTCGGTATGAGTGTCTCTACAGTTGTGAGGAGCTTCCTGCCCTCCCGTTCTTCAGTGCGAATGTCTTCTCCCGGAGAAGCGGTTATTCCCCATCAAGTGATTTCTTTTCCATCTTTTCAGCGGGTCCTTACCTTTCTGTTTTCTTCCATTTTTCCAGAAATCCTGCTTTCTAGTCCGGCTTACAGTTTCCACTAAGATATGCGCTGCTAATCCCTGGTCCGGTATCCTCCCCCTCTCGGCCTGTATATTTGATTGCCGCTTAGTTCTTTTTATGAATAGAAGACTCTCTGTATTTTTTATGCATTTATTGTGGATCTTGTATGCCTTCCGATTTGTTTTCCTGCTGTCCCCGCCTGGGTTTCTGTCGAAAGGTTGCCGGAATGTTTCGTTTTTCCGGGCTTTAATTCTCCCTGCTTAATATCTTTAGGATCAATGTATTTATTTATATTCTTATTAAATTTATTTTTTCAACAATATGTTTTTATTTCGCCCGTGAAAACGAGATTTAAATGTTTCTTTCGTGGATTAAGAAGCTCCTGAAAATAATACTCCTTAAATATGGGTAAATACTCCCTTCTGACCAATCATTTATCTACTCTTG
>Ga0272442_10007089_pt1 | contig 14573 bp, 12 predicted proteins | sample SSMForm2O_FD_200262 | JGI IMG/M metagenome (GOLD analysis project Ga0272442, IMG submission 200262) | Marine sediment archaeal communities from Little Sippewissett salt marsh, Falmouth, MA, United States - SSM-Form-2O | ecosystem: Environmental > Aquatic > Marine > Wetlands > Sediment ...
AGCTCGCAACTGGGTGAAAATGACAAGGCAAAGATTCTGGGAGATAATGCCTGGAAGTTGTTGTACAGAGAACCGGAGGAGGACAATAGCGTTGCAGAATATTGAGCTGGTTCGCTCTTTTATAGCCATTGAATTACCACAAGATGTTAAAAGGGCTCTAAATAGAATAGAGCTTATAATGAAGCAAGGTGGTCATACTGGTATAAAGTGGGTTAATCCGGAAGGAATTCATATAACGTTGAAATTCCTCGGCAACATATCGATTAAACAAATAACGGCAATAAATGAGGCAATTAAGGAAGCTGCTCAAGGATTTTCCCCGTTTCGCCTGGAGATAGCAGGTGTGGGAGCTTTCCCCGATCTAAGGCAGCCACGTGTACTATGGGTTGCTATTAATGGTGATGTAAATAGGCTAACAGAGCTGCAACAGAAACTAGACTCTTTGCTTGTCTCCTGTAATTTTCATAAAGAAGCTCGTAAATTTGTTCCTCATCTAACACTAGCTCGTATAAAAGATAGTGTATTGCCTGAGCAGAGAAGGAATATTGGTACATCTATCAAACCTTTGAGGATTAACGCAGGCATATCATTTGATGTGCAAACTGTTAGCCTTATGAGGAGCCAATTGACATCAAGAGGGGCAATTTATTCCTGTTTGTTTGCTGCAAATCTAAAGCCAGAAAAGAGCGTGAATCCTCAAAATAGAGAAGGATTGAATTTGCCAATAAACTGATTATGGTGTAGAATCAGGAAACTTTTTTGGATGGGAGGAGGACCTTTGGAAAATAATTCGTTTCCTAAATGTCAGAAGTGTGGCGATGGTGTATTGTTGCCCCTTTCCGATTTCGGGCAGGGAGCACCTATTCACTACAAAGCTTGGGTATGCAGCAATCCTGATTGTGGCTACAATATAAAAATCAGGAATGGAGAGATATACCTGAATGAGCCTATTCTCAGTGGGGCACTTCATACCCGCTCTCACTAAGAACTAACTTAAATAAAACAAATTGTCTCGTTTGAGTCGCCTGGGTGACTTGATACTGGATTCCTTTTTTCCACGTTATTGTGTTGGATGTGGGAAACGAGGTAGTTTTTTGTGTCGTCGGTGCACACAAAAGTTGCCTTGGTTACTACCTCCGTTATGCCCCAGGTGTGGTATGGCGCAAGCCAGTGGTATATTGTGTGCTCGCTGTAGACAAAGACCGGGAGCGCTTGATGGTATACGTTCCCCTTTTCGTTTCGAAGAAGTTATCCGAAGCGCTATTCATGGGCTTAAATATAAGAACCTGAAGGTGCTATCTTTTTGTCTTGCCGAGTTGTTGGCCGGGTATTTAAAGCTGCATAACATACCTGGTGAAGTTCTAGTACCCGTTCCTCTACACCCCCAGCGCTTAAGGAAACGAGGTTATAATCAATCATTGCTTATATCAAGAGATTTAGGTAAGCTGATAATGATGCCAGTGTCTGAGAATTGTCTTGCTCGGGTGAAGTCGGCGCAACCTCAAGTAAGCACGACAGCCGTAGAAGAAAGATGGAATAATGTTGTCGATGCATTTATCTGCAAAGATGATAGTGTGAGAAATAAACAAGTGATATTGGTTGACGATGTTTGTACTTCTGGGGCTACCCTTGAGGCATGTGCTGTAGCACTGAAGAAGCAAGGGGCTGATTCTGTATGGGGACTAACTTTAGCGAGGGAAAGCTATGACTAAGGAGGGAATATGCAACTAAAAATAATAACCAAGAACGTGGATGCATCTGAAGCAATAGAGAAGCAAATTAATAAAAAGATTGGGAAACTGGACCACTATTTACCATCAATTGATGATGGAAAAGTGGAGATTGCTAAGAAAAAGTCGAGAGAACCTGAACATAGATACACGGTGCAGGTTACTCTTGATAGTAAAGGCACTGTGATTAGAGCTTATGAAGAGGCCGCTGATATTCCTACAGCTATAGACAAAATAATAGACTCACTGAATAGGCGCATTGAACGATATAAAGGTAAGAGGCTCGAGAAAAGAAAAAGCGGTTTCCCGACGAGCCGCGAACCATCTGTTGACAGAGAAGAGGAAGCTATTGCCCCGGAGATAGTAAAAAGTAAGCGCTTCATTCTTAAACCTATGTCTTTAGATGAGGCAGAAGAACAATTAGAACTTTTGGGGCACGATTTCTTTCTTTTTATTGAAGCAGAAACCAGTATGGTTAATCTGCTATACCGCCGTAAAGACGGAAACTATGGTGTAATAGCAGTGGAAACTTAGTAAAAGCAGTAAGCTAACTCCTGACAAATAAGCTACCTTCTTTTCTACTATGCCGGGAAATAAACTAACTGCGACAGCAGAACGGGCGAAAGAGAACAGTGATCTTATTGTATTTTTAGACTATCTTCGCCTAACAGGTTCTTTAATTCTTTCGCCAGTTCAGGACAAAAGTCTACGGCTATCTGTGGCATATCCAGGTGGGTTGTCTCCCTATCACTGATAATCATGAGAGAGACACTACTCTTCCCTGGATAATGCTGTAAAGTTGAAATAGTCTTATGTAGGGTCTCGATTCCTTCTTCAGAGTTCTCTGTCTCATTTAAAGTTATAGTAAGATGCTCTTGTTTTGAAGATGGTTCTGGTTTCTGCATTTCCTCCCGATTGGAATCCTGGTAGATGTGTGCTTCCTGGCAACTCAGTTGAGCTCCGCCATTTCTGTTTTTTACCGTACCTCTCAAGATGATTATATTATCTTCGCACCACAATTGCTTGTTACTTTCATATAATCTTGGCCAGACGTTCACCTCTATGCTTCCTTCAGCATCTTCAACGGTTGCTATAATGAATGGGCGGTTATCACGGGTATAAGCCTGCCGAATGGATGATATCATTCCTATCGTATTAATAGTCTTTTTATCCATATCAGCGTTGATTTCACCACAGGATACTGTATGTAAGGAAGAACGATTGAAATTTAGATTACTAAGCACTGATGAGGAGAAGGAGACTCCTAACAATTCTCGTTCCCATTTAAACTTCTGGCTAGGGAGGACTTTTTCTGATTTGTCCAGGAGAAGAGCAGGACTGGACTGAAGTAGCTCACCAAACATGTTGGATTGTCCTGACGCCCGCATTTTTTGCTCCATTTGCCCAAAGGAAATAATCCTGTCCAGAGAATTCAATAAAGAGCCTCGATTGCTCAGGCAATCAAAGGCTCCAACTTTAATTAAGCTCTCTAGCACCTTTCTATTGAGACTGCGTGAATCCACTCTTTGACAGAAATCTTCTATGGATTTAAAAATAGTCCCTGATTGGCGAGCGTCCAGTATACTTTCTATAGGTGAGCTACCAGTATTTTTAATGGCAGTTAGACCAAATCGAATTGCGTTGCTATCACCTTCTACTTCTTCAATAGCAAAGCAGGAGTGGCTTTTGTTGATATCTGGAGGTAATATCTGAATGCCCAGACGCCGGCACTCAGCTATCGCTGCACGTAGTTTGTCAGTATTATCGCTATAAGTATTGAGGAAAGCAGTCATGTATTCAGTAGGGTAATTAGCTTTCAGGTAGGCACCGCGATATGCCAGTAGGGCGTAGCTTACACTATGCGCCTTATTAAAAGCATAACCTGCAAAGGGTTCAATTAAAGCAAAAATTTCCTCAGCAAGTTTTTTTGATATTCCCTTTTTTTCCGCACCTTCAACAAATTTATTCCGCTGTGTTTTCATTGTCTTGGCTATCTTTTTCCCCATAGCTTTACGGAAAATGTCTGCTTGCCCAAGGCTATAACCGGCGAGAGCCTGTACAATAAATAAAACTTGTTCCTGATAAACAATGACGCCGTACGTCTCTTCTAGAAATTCCTTCAAAGCCGGGTGAAGATAATTAACGGGAATGATTCCCTGCTTTGCTTTTATGAACGTTGGGATTTGTTCCATTGGCCCAGGTCGATAAAGAGCTACCATGGCAGCGATATCACTAAATTTGCTCGGTTTCAATTCTTCTATATTACGGCGCATGCCGCTGCTCTCTAATTGGAATATGCCCTTAGTTTCTCCTGAAGAAAGTAACTTGAAGGTTTTTTTATCGTCCAGTGGGATGTGCTGTAATTCTATGGATTTATTCTGTGTCTGTTTAATGATGTCTGTAGTTTTAGAAAGAATAGTTAAGTTTGATAAACCCAGAAAATCCATTTTTAATAGACCAAGAAGAGCAATATTTTTCATATGGAACTGAGTCATAGCGGCATCCTGGGTGCCTTTACTTGTAGGCTGAAGTGGTACATACTCGGTTAAAGGGTCATGCGCTATGACAACACCAGCCGCGTGTGTGCTGGCATTTCTGACCACTCCTTCCAATTTCTTGGCTGAATCAATTAGGTTATGTACAATTTCGTCCTGGCAGTAAATATCATTAAGCTCTTTATTATCTTCCAGTGCTTTATCAAGAAGAGTGGTTTGTTCAGAGGTGATGAGTTTGGCGATTTGGTCGACCTGACTATAGGGTAAACCTAAAGCTCTGCCGGTATCTCTCAAGGCGTTTTTTGCGTGTAGAGTACCGAATGTAATAATCTGAGCTACATGGTCCCTCCCGTATTTCTGGTTTACATAAGTTAATACTTCGTCACGACGATCATCTTGAAAATCAAGATCAATGTCAGGCATTTCACGGCGTTCAAGGTTGAGGAAACGCTCGAAAACCAGGTTGTATGATAGTGGATCGATGTCTGTGATGCCAAGACAATAAAGGGCTAAGCTAGCAGCAGCACTACCTCGTACCCCGAAATGGATATGTTTTTCTCTTACGAAGGAAGCGATGTCCCAGACAACCAGGAAATAGTCAGCGAAGTGAGTCTTCTGGATTACATTGAGTTCATAGGTGAGTCGTTCTTTAACTTCGGGACTTGCATTTTGGTATCGCTTTTCAAGACCCTGCCAACAAAGCTCGGATAGGAAAGATTCTGCCGTTTTACCTTTCGGGAGAGTAACCTTTGGCAGGTGAAGTTTGCTGAAGTCAAGCTCAAGCTGGCAGATATCGACGATGTGTTGAGTGTTTTCTATAGCCTGAGGCAAGTCACTAAAAAGTTGATTCATTTCTTCAGGGCTTTTAAGATAGAAAAAGTCCCCAGCCATTTTCATTCTCTTTTCATCGTGTATGGAAGAATTAGTTCCTATGCATAGCATAAGATCATGTGCATAAGCATCATCCTTGTTAATATAATGAGTATCTACTGTTGCTACCAGTGGAATGTTGAGGTTATTAGACAGCTGGATAAGGCCTTTATTAATCTGTTCAAGTTCAGGAATAGGATTCCTCTGGATTTCCAGGTAATAGTCACTGAAGGTTTCCTTATACCAGGAGGCTATCTTAGCAGCCTTCTCATCTTGATTGTCCAGAATAAGGCGTGGTAGCTCTCCAGCAGCACAACCCGAGAGAGCGATGAGCCCTTCTCGGTGTAACTCCAGCAGTTCCTTGTCGACTCTGGGTTTATAGTACTGTCCCTCGAAATGACTCTTGGTAACCAGATTAACTAAATTATGATATCCTTCCTTATTCTTAGCCAGTAATGTAAGGTGATACGGTTTTCTATATTGTGGGTCTCTACTATGTCGATTTGTCTGAGCAACATATACTTCACATCCGATGATAGGTTTTATTCCGGCTTCTTTGGCAGCCGTGTAAAAATCAATGACGCCGTACATTACTCCATGGTCGGTAATTGCCAGGCTGTTCATCCCCATCTCTTTAACGCGGGTAATAAGTTGAGGGATACGACACATACCGTCAAGAAGGCTATATTCAGTATGGACATGGAGATGAGTAAAATTACTAGCCATGTTCAAAATTATAGCACGCTTGCTTTATGCTATACCTTTACCATACTCTATGGTTTGAATTGAAAATCATTAAAATTATAACCTCTATAGCATTAATATTTTGTATTTCTCTAGTACTGGTTACCAGTACTATTCAAATGGAGATTAATTGCATTCGCCTCTATGAGTATGGCTTTGATAGATATAAGGTAAGTGAAGAAACTGGAATAGATAGAACACAACTTAGAACAGTTGCCAGAGTATTGGTAGATTATTTTAATTATAGAATAGATACGCCACAGCTTACTGTACAGGGGCGGTCGGGGGGAAAATTCCTGTTATATCAGGAAGGGGGGGCGAACTATGAACTCACCCATCTCGCAGATGTCCGGCGGCTGTTTCGGCTCAATCAGCTGGCTTTATTAGCGAGCATTTCTTATGTAGTTAGCTATATTCTGATCTTTCTACTCTGGAGAAAGGGTAACTGGTGGGATTTAGCTGGAAAGGTAAAACAGGGCTGTGTACTTACCTTAGCAGTTCTTATGTTTATAGGGTTGGCTACTGTTCTGGTTGATTTCGAGGAATTATTCTTCCAGTTCCACCATCTTGTCTTCAGCAATCCATGGTGGATAAGTACAGGTTATCTACCTCGATTATTTCCTTTTTCTTTCTGGGAGGATGTTGCTTTTATAGGCGCCGGGAGTATAGCACTGGGGGCATTGCTCCTGGGCGTTACTTCCTGGTTAGTTCCCTATCTATATTTTAAAAAGAGGGGCTAAATAGCTTAACTCTGTGGGATACCTTCCTTGCTCCATCCTCTCGCTCTATAGCATTCCTCAATCATGCTGACTGCATCTTTTATCTGGCATTCCGGTGTTGAGGCATACTTTCCAAATTCCGGCATCTGTAGACATCTTTCCGGAAGCATATCATCTTTCTTTCCTAAGCCTTCCCTTACATTAAATTTTCTCTGGAGATTGTATACGCGCTCTCCGATGTTCAGAACCTCTCGCCCGTTAATGTCCCAGCCAGTTAGAGTAGAAAGTAACCTTCCTAGCTCATCAGGACCCACCCCTCGGAATATGAAGAACTTACAGATGCCCAGTACATCAGGTATAATCCCGAAATCCTGTAGTAACTTTGCCTCTTTCCCCTTCCCTTTCTCTTCCCAGCGATCCAGGGTTTGAGGGTCGGTCAGTCCATAAGGAATTAAACCAAAACTGCTTTTTCGGCTGTCGTAGGCTGCTGCATTGAGCGGATGAATGTGGCACATACCTCTATTGCCCAGAGCATAGGTCACAGCCAGAGCTTTTCCTGATCTGGGATCATGTGCCGGTCCCTCCAAACCTTTTATATGTACAGCCAGTTTGTCTGCTCCATTGCCCAGTTCTTTGGCTGCCTGTCTCACCCCTTTACCCAGCAGTGATCCGAGCCCGTCCTTACCGGCAATTTTATTAATCAAGATTATTATCGTCTCCGCATTTCCCCAAGAGAGATCCAGCCCGTCGGTTGCTGTATCGCTTATGATGCCATTCTCATAGCAATCCATGGCGAAGGAGATAACTGCACCCGCAGAAATGGTATCTAGTCCATACTCATTACAGAGATAGTCAGCGTGTACTGCAGCATCGACATCTTCGTTGAATACAAAGAAAGTGAAGGCAGACATAGTCTCATATTCCCCTCCTTCGTGTATGGGGGTTTCCCAGCGCCCAGAGTCTACTTTACAAATCCTCTTACATCGTAATACACAGCCTTTATGACAGTTTGCTGCTTTCACCAGGTTCTTGTTTCTAAAGTGGGCGTAAATTTCTTCACCTTTTCCCCAGGAGTTCGATCTCCAGTTTTTTGTTGGGCTGTCTCCTACATTATCACAGCCAACAAGCAGTCCTGTTGTACCATCAGGAGCCATTCCTTTACCTGCTGTTACTTCAAGAACTTTCTTATTATATTCTTTACATGCTAAGGCAAATTCATCCGGGTGAGCTATCGGAATCTCGCTGCTGCCTTTTACTGCTACTGCCAGCAGGTTCTTTGCTCCCATTACGGCTCCTGCTCCACCTCTACCAAAGGCACGGGAATTGCTCATAATACAAGCCAGATTTACCAGATTCTCTCCGGCGGGTCCTATCTCTACGAATTCAAAGTGCTCATCCTTGAGTTCTTTTTTTCTTAGTATTTCCTCTTTTTGTGAAGAACTTTTCCCCATAAGTATTTCTGCTGGGCGTATCTCAACCGTACCATCTTGAATTACGATGTATTTTGCTTCTTTGGCCTTGCCTTCTATCACTAGAAAATCAAAGCCAGCTTTCTTCAAAGCTCCACCCCATTCACCCCCGGCCCTCGCTTCTCCCCAGATGCCAGTAAGTGGCGATTTAAAGCATACCTCGATAGACCCTGATCCAGGAGCACTCGTGCCAGTTAAGGGGCCAGTAGCAAATATCAATTTATTTTCTGGGCTTAACGGATCAATAGCTACGGGTAGTTCGTTATATAGTAGATGAGCAGCATATCCTACCCCACCCATGAACTTCCTTAATGTTTCAGTGTTAAGTCCCTCAATGAAAACTTTCTCTCGGCTTAAGTCAATTCTCAATAACTTACCGGCGTATCCATAGAGAGAGTTATTATATGTATTCATATCTAAGTTCCTCCTGTATTAGTATTGAAAGACTATAATGGAAAGAAAGAATAACATCAATTATTCCTAATATACAATTAGTTACTATTACTCGTAGATAGAGTTTTATGAAAGGACAAATAGAGTCCTACTGCATTTGAAAAAAACTGGTTAAGGTAAAATTATTGATAAGAATAGTCTATTGCTTTCCAGAGGGTACTATGTTAGCATGGCAATCATGGTAACAGAGAAAGAAAAGGCAGCCGAATTAGCGGTTGAACAAATTGAAAGACAGTTTGGAAGAGGCTCCATTATGAAACTCGGACAGGAGGCTATAAGGTTAGCCGAAGGAGCTATTCCTACAGGCTCTCTTGCACTTGATTTGGCTTTAGGAGTGGGTGGCATACCTCGTGGAAGAGTCACAGAGATATTCGGTTCCGAAGCTTCAGGTAAAACTACTCTTGCTCAACATATCATTGCTGAAGCCCAGAAGAACGAAGGTATTGCGGCATATATAGATGCAGAGCATGCCCTTGACCCTTTATACGCCTCTCAATGTGGGGTAAAAGTTGAAGAATTGCGTATTTCCCAACCTGATACCGGGGAACAAGCTTTGGAGATTACTGAGATACTTGTCAGGAGTGGTGCGTTGGATGTGGTAGTTATCGATAGTGTAGCTGCTCTGGTTCCCAAGGCGGAGATAGAAGGAGAGATGGGAGATTCCTACATTGGATTACAAGCGAGGTTAATGTCACAAGCATTGAGGAAACTAACAGGCTCTATTTCCAAATCCAGAACAGCAGTAATATTTATCAACCAGTTACGAGAGAAAGTAGGTATCATTTTTGGTAATCCTGAAGTTACTCCTGGAGGAAGAGCGCTTAAATTTTACAGCTCAGTTAGAATAGACTTAAGAAGAAGCGAGGCTATAAAGCAAGGAGCCGAAATAATAGGCAGTAAAGTCAGAGCCAGGGTAGTTAAAAATAAGGTTGCGCCTCCTTTCCGAACTGCCGAATTCGATATAATGTTTGGGTATGGGATAAGCAAGGAAGGGAACCTGTTAGATCTTGGAGTTGCAGCAAATATTATAAAAAAGGCTGGTGCGTTTTTCAGCTATGGAGATGTGAAGCTTGGACAGGGAAGGGAAAACGCCAAAGAATATATAAAGCAACATAATGATATAGCCTTACAGTTAGGCCAGGAGATAAAGGGTGCGCCATCTGTAGTAAATATTCCGGTAAAGCAAAAAGCTGGAATTAAATCTTCATCAGAATAAAGTTGAGATACCCAGGGATCAGATAGTGGATCATGATGCTTATAAACATTGCCTTGATGTTGCATATCGTTATCTTAACTATCGTCCTCGGAGTGAAGAAGAGATTAAAAAGAGATTGCAGGGACGTGGGTTTAGCATTGAGGTGGTAGAAAAGACTATTGAAAAACTGAAAGAGCAAGATTTAATTAATGACCTTGCTTTTGCAGAATTCTGGAAAGAAGCCCGGCTGTCTAATAAACCAAAGAGTAGGCGACTTATCATTAAGGAACTTAGCGAAAAAAAGGTAGAAAATGATATTATAAGGCAAGTGACTGAAAGCATAGATGATGAAGGTAATGCCTATACGTTGGGACACAATAGGGCGCGCACTTTAATAAATCTGGATTGGGTAGATTTTCGACGACGACTGGCAAATTTTCTTGCTTATCGTGGATTCGGCTATGAAGTTATTAAGCATACGGTAGATATTCTATGGGAAGAGAGAGAACAGGAGAACTCTAAACTGTAATGATTGATTGGAATTTAGCGGTAAAAGTCGCAGGTGGAGGATTTGGTCTGGTTTTTATACTTCTGCTTATACTGGCTTTTACAGTTTGGATAACGAAGTGGGTTTCAGAAAAGCTCGGAAATAGTGAGCCAAAGAAATGAGCTCTTACAGGGAAATCTTCAACGAGCTAATAGAACTATTGTTGTTTGGAGGGGTATAAGTGTTTGGTCTACTAGAAAGTGGGTTTCAGCATTTTTACTGGGGCAACGCAGTGGTGCTGGCCATTGGCAGTTTGTTTATTTACCTGGGAGTTTCCCGAAAAATGGAACCTCTTCTACTGGTTCCCATAGGTTTTGGCATGATACTGGTTAATTTACCTCTTGGCGGGGTGATGGATTATCAGTTAATGGTGCGGGCTCCAGAGGAGGGTTATATAGTACAGGTTCCGATGGAGCAAGGTGACAAGTTTGAAAAAGGGGACATTCTCTTTGAGCTCGATTCGATAGGAGTTGAAGCTCCAGTCTTTGGCAGGATTGATGAGATTAAAGTTTCATCTGGGCAACAGGTTAAGGCTGGACAGGTGCTGGCTTCAGTACTTACTATGGAACAAACTAACCAATCTGTGTTGCCGACGACTCCAGTTGGGATTCTATCCAGGATATTTAAATTTGGCGTTATGTGGCAATTTCTTCCCCCGCTTATGTTTCTTTGCCTTGGAGCTTTAACTGATTTTGGGCCAATGCTGGCCAATCCGAAAACCCTGCTTCTTGGAGCAGCTGCACAGTTTGGAGTTTACCTTGCCTTCTTCATGGCACTGCTCGTTGGATTTGGCCTCCCTGAAGCGGCATCTATAGGTATTATTGGAGGGGCTGAAGGTCCGACAACTATTTACGTTACTTCTATACTGGCTCCTCATATAATAGGAGCTACTGCTGTTGCCTGTTATTCTTATATGGCACTTGTTCCCATTATCCTGCCTCCGGTTATAAAGTTGCTTACTACTAAGAAAGAAAGAGCAATTTACATGAAGCCGCAGCTACGTCATGTTTCGAAATTTGAGAAGGTACTATTTCCCATAGTTACCACAATCGTAGTGGTATTGTTTGTACCTGCGGCTGCTCCTCTAATGGGGCTTTTTATGGTGGGTAACCTGTTCAGGGAATGCGGTGTTACTGAAAGACTCAGTAATGTTGCTCAGACATCACTGGTTGACATTGTGACTATTTTTCTGACGCTGGCTATTGGCGCAAGCATGCCTGCAGAGGTATTTCTGCAAGCCCGAACGCTATTGATTTTAGGCCTTGGAGTAGTAGCCTTTGCCAGCGCAGCCGCAGCTGGTGTGATACTGGCAAAAATAATGAATTTATTCTCAAAAGAGAAGATCAATCCTATGATCGGGGCGGCAGGAGTATCAGCCGTTCCGATGTCTGCAAGGGTGGTACAGGTACTAGGGCAGAAGGAGAATCCCAGAAACTTTCTTCTTATGCATGCCATGGGTCCTAACGTAGCTGGAGCTATTGGTGCAGCCATTGCAGGTGGAGTATTCCTGGGCATATTGGGATAAATAATTAACATAGTTATATTGAAAAACAATGTGTTGTCATAGAGTTTAGCTTTTTATTACAGTTTGACACCTGCTTTAAAGAGAAGCTATAGTATAAATTCCTGCGGGCCATTAGCTCAGTTGGTTAGAGCACGGTCCTGATAAGACCGGGGTCTGTGGTTCGAGTCCACAATGGCCCACTTCCATCAAACAAAACATATATTGTGTCGTATGATATTAAGGCTTATTTTCTTATAGTAATTGCTTACCCCAAGTAGAAGAGCAATTGATCGGCTTCTGAGGCTGTGTTAATTTTGGCTACTAACCATTGACTGGTACCGCTACGGGGGGCAGATCAGTCCTTTCTATTCGTAACTCAGGCTCCGTCCAAATGTGAGTATTCACAAGAATAATATTGCACTTAAATAATCCTTTTATAAGGATTTAATAATATCCCGAAAATATCTACTTTTGTACCATTAATTTGTCCTTTATTACCCACGTCTCCATAATTATATGATGGCATTTCACTTTCTTCCTCAATATTGGTATTTAATGCTATGAGTAGTTTTTGATGTGCTGGTTTTAACGACTTGTGATTAAGGGTCTAAGAAGCCGTTGACAGGTGTGATATACTGAAAATAGTAGACTCCAAGCTGAATATTTTAGGTAACACTGGTGTAGAAGATGAATACAGGGCATCAGGAATCGCTGTTTTATTGCCAATGCCCTTTCTAATTTTGCCCAGTGGAGGTGAGGAGGAGTATGAACTCATACCGTTCGGATGAAAGGCTGAAAAGGAAATCTCCGTAATGAGAGTGCGGTTAATCAACAAGCTCGGAACTCTGATATTTACACAACCATCTATACGTTGACAAAGGAGGCAACATGTTAATGAAAGGATTAACTGTGCCCAAAAAGCTGGCCCTGCTTCTTATCCTGACATCAACCGTTTTAGCTCTGGTTTTCTCGTCGATAGCCTTGGCCCAGGTCTCATGGGGCAGCGACCAGCTGATTGAAGATAATGCCGGGGATGAAGGAAATGTCCCGCAGGTGGCGATATCTGGTTCTTATGCCGTCGCAGTCTGGAGCCAGTATGACGGCGGCGCCTATAGAATCTATAGCAACTATTCCACCGATGGGGGTGCTACATGGGACAGCGACCAGCTAATTGAAGATAATGCCGGATACGATGGATATCGTCCGCAGGTGGCAATATCCGGTTCTGACGCCGTCGCCGTCTGGGTCCAGTATGACGACAGCGGCTATTGGAGAATCTACAGCAACTATTCCACCGATGGGGGTGCTACCTGGGGCAGCGACCAGCTGATTGAAGATAATGCCGGGTACAGTAAAGGTTTCTGTCAGGTGGCAATATTCGGTTCTAACGTCGTCGCAGTCTGGGACGAGGATGACGGCAGCACCACTAGAATCTACAGCAACTATTCCACCGATGGAGGTGCTATCTGGGGCAAAGACCAGCTGATTGAAGATAATACCGGGTACTATGGAGAGGATCCGCAGGTGGCGATATACGGTTCTAACGTCGTCGCAGTCTGGCAGCAGAATGACGACAGCACCACTAGAATCTACAGCAACTATTCCACCGATGGAGGTGCTACCTGGGGCAGCGATCAGCTGATTGAAGATAATGCCGGGAATATACAACAGGACCCGGAGGTGGCGATATGGGGTTCTGATGTTGTCGCCGTTTGGTTCGCGATCGGCGACAATAGAATCTACAGCAACTATTCCACCGATGGAGGTGCTACCTGGGGCAGCGACCAGCTGATTGATACCGGGCCCAATGGATGTTGGCCGCAGGTAGCGATATCCGGTTCTAAAGCCGTAGCCGTCTGGTCTGCGCATGTGGGCACCGGCGCCTCTAGAATCTATAGTAACTATTCCACCGATGGGGGTGCTACCTGGGACAGCGACCAACTGATTGAAGATAATTCCGGGTATAGCGGACAGGACCCGCAGGTGGCGATATCGGGTTCTGACGTCGTCGCCGTATGGCACCAATATGACGGCAGCAACCAAAGAATCTATAGCAACTATTCCATCGATGGGGGTGCTACCTGGGGCAGCGACCAACTGATTGAAGATAATGCTGGGTATAGTGGAAATGCCCCGCAGGTGGCGATATCCGGTTCTAACGTCGTCGCAGTCTGGAGTCAGTATAACGGCAGTGGCGCCTACAGAATCTATAGCAACTATTCCACCAATTCTGGAACTGTCTCTCCTGACATCTCAGTTTCCCCCACTAGCTTCGAGATCACACTGCCGCCGGATACAATACAAGATTATACCCTCACCATTCGCAACGATGGCAGTGCCAACCTTGACTATAGCATAAGTGATTGGACAACGGGCGAGGTCAGTGAAGCGGTAGACAAGAACCTTCTTGTAGAGTTACAGCCAGCTAGTGCAGTGCTGGGAATACCGTTGGAAAGGGACGTGGTTGAGCCAGAGCAGACTGGAGCGAGTGGCTGGCAGACCATAATGACCGAGGATTTCGAGAGCTCATTCCCAACTGGATTATGGGTGGCAGTTGATAATGACGGAGCTACAAATGGTGAGTATTACTGGGATGAGGATGACTATAGACAACACTCGGGTTCCTGCAGTGCGTGGTGCGCTAAGGGAGGAACTGACGGTCTTGACCCACAATTTAGCGACTACGCTAATTACATGCAATCTTGGATGATTTACGGACCCTTTGACCTTAGCGATGCCACAGATGCTGAGCTCAACTTCTATTATTGGCTCGATTCAGAGGAATACTATGATAATTTCAAATGGCTGGCATCAACCAATGGTATCAATTTCTACGGTTCGCGACTG
>Ga0272442_10007090_pt1 | contig 14572 bp, 8 predicted proteins | sample SSMForm2O_FD_200262 | JGI IMG/M metagenome (GOLD analysis project Ga0272442, IMG submission 200262) | Marine sediment archaeal communities from Little Sippewissett salt marsh, Falmouth, MA, United States - SSM-Form-2O | ecosystem: Environmental > Aquatic > Marine > Wetlands > Sediment ...
TCTTCTTCGCACGGCCCTCGAGCGCGGCCAGGCGAGCCAGGAAGTCCTTGCCCTTGGGGTAGCCCGGCCCGAAGGTCTCCACGAGGTGTTCCACCGCCTGCCGCAGTGAGGTGAGGGTGCCGTGCGAGGCGGCGACGAGTTGGCGGCGGCGCGCCTGGCGCGCGCGGCGCTCCGCCCCGGCACGGCGGGCCGCCGTGGCCTTCGCGTCGATCTCGCCCTCGGCCCGCACGTCGTCGAGGGTGATGTGGCCCCAGTGGCCCTTGCGGCGATCCACCACGCGCAGGAACACCCGCTTGCCCGTGAGCTCGGGCACCTCCCAGGTGACGGGCAGGAAGGTCTCGACGTTCCGTCCTCGGGCCTGCTTGACCTCCTTGCCGTCCTCGGTGCACAGGGCCACGTAGGTCTCGCGGTGCTTGCCGCCGCCGACCAGGAGGGTCACCCGCGTGCCGCGGAGGAGGAAGACGGGCGACTCGATGACCCCCATCAGATCGTCCGTGCGGCTCTTGTTGCGCAGCTCCAGCGTATTGAGGTAGTAGCGTCCCTGCTTGTTGAACTTCACCGTCGGGCGGTTGTGGAAGAACTCCCAGTCGGCCACCATGCGGTCGAACTTGCCCTCGACGACGGACCATCCCTGGAGGTCGCCCGACTCGAAGTCGAAGGCCACGTCGGGTGCCTCCCCGCCCCGTGTGGGGCACGAGGGGAGGGCGGCGAGGGCAAGAAACCAGCCCCAGGTTGTCAGCGCACGGCACCAGTGCATCATGAAGCAGTTCTCCTATGCGGGCGAGCGCCCGCGGTGCGGACGCCTTCCTCCATCTTAGCCGGTTGGCTGCCCCCGTCAAGCCCCGCTCGGGCGGTTCGCCGCGTGTTCGCGGGATGTTGCACGCGCAACGCCGCGCTGCTATAATCCTCAATCTTGGTTTCGCACCGCGATCGTGGAGACGAGTCATGGCCAGAGACGGCTATCCCTTCGCCGAGATCGAGCCGAAGTGGCAGCAGCACTGGGAGGAGACCGGGCTGTTCCGCTGCGACATCGAGGACACGGCGCGCCCCGTCTACTACCTGCTTACCATGTATCCCTACCCGAGCGGCGCCCTTCACATGGGCCACGTCATCAACTACTCGATGGGCGACGCACTGGCCCGCTTCCACCTGATGCGCGGCGAGAACGTGCTCTCGCCCATGGGCTGGGACAGCTTTGGCCTGCCCGCCGAGAACGCGGCCATCAAGGCCGGCGTGCCGCCCGCTGCCTCCACGACGCGCAACATCGACCGGATGCGCGAGCAGATGCGCCGTGCGGGCTGGGGCTACGACTGGCGACGCGAGATCGCCACCTCGCACCCCGGCTACTACGCCTGGACCCAGTGGCTCTTCGTCCAGTTCTACAAGGCGGGCCTCGCCATCCGCAAGACGGCGCCGGTGAACTGGTGCCCCTCCTGCCAGACCGTGCTGGCCAACGAGCAGGTCCACGACGGCGGCTGCGAGCGCTGCGGCTCCATCGTGGAGCAGCGCGACCTCGAGCAGTGGTTCTTCGCCATGTCCCGCTACGCCCAGCGGCTCCTCGACGGCCACGAGAAGCTCACCGGCAAATGGCCCGAGCGCGTGCTCAAGATGCAGCAGCAGTGGATCGGCCGCAGCGAGGGCTCGCGCATCGACTTCTCGCTCCAGGCACCCGACACCCCGGCAGACGGCCAGGTGCTCTCGGTGTTCACCACGCGGCCGGACACGACGTATGGCGTGACCTTCATGGCCCTGGCCCCCGAGCATCCGCTCGTGGAGACCCTCCTGGCCGACCACCCCGAGCGCGAGGCCTGCATGCGGGCCGTCCGCCGGATGCGCAACCAGTCGGCCATCGAGCGCACGAGCGAGGAGAGCGAGAAGGAGGGCATCGGCACCGGCCACTTCGTGGTGAACCCGTTCGACGGCTCGACCGCCGAGCTGTGGATCACCAACTACGCCCTCATGGAGTACGGCACGGGCGCCGTGATGGGCGTGCCCGCACACGACCAGCGCGACTTTCTCTTCGCCCGGAAATACGGCCTGCCTATCCGCATCGTGATCCTGCCCGAGGGCGAGAGCCTCGACCCCGATGCGATGGCCGCCGCCTACATCGACGATGGCGTGCAGGTGAACTCGGGGCCTTTCGACGGGCTGGCGAATCGCGAGGCCATCCGGGCCATGACCGAGTGGCTCAAGGAACACGGCCTGGGCGACTTCACGGTGAACTACCGCCTGCGCGACTGGCTGCTCTCGCGCCAGCGCTACTGGGGCGCGCCCATCCCCATCGTCTACTGCCCGGCGTGCGGCGAAGTGCCCGTGCCCGACGACCAGCTCCCCGTGCTCCTGCCGCCAAACGTGCAGTTCAGCCCCACAGGGGAATCGCCCCTGTTCTCGTGCGAGGAGTTCGTCCAGACCACCTGTCCCACCTGCGGCGGCCCCGCACGCCGCGAGACGGACACGATGGACACCTTCGTGGACTCCTCCTGGTACTTCCTTCGCTATCCGACCCCGAGGCTCGAGGGGGCCGCCTTCGATGCCCCGACGTGCAACCGCTGGCTCCCCGTCCACCAGTACGTCGGCGGCATCGAGCACGCCACGATGCACCTCATCTACGCCCGCTTCTTCACCATGGTGCTCCACGACCTGGGGCTCATCGATTTCGAGGAGCCCTTCGAGCGGCTCTTCTGCCAGGGCATGGTGTGTGACTACGCCTACAGCGTGGACGCCTACCGCCTTGCGGACACCGAGGAGCCCGTGCCGGAAGGCCAGGTGGTGAAGCTGCCCGACGGCGGCGTGGCGCGGAGCTCCGACCACAAACCCGTCAAGCTCGAGCGAACCTGGGTGGCACCCGCCGACGTGGATATCGAGAAGCTCGTCCGAAAGAGCGACGGGCACCCCGTCCGCGTCGATATGACCAAGATGTCCAAGAGCAAGCTCAATGGTGTGGCGCCCGACGAGCTTTTCGACAAGTACGGCGCCGACACCGTGCACACCTACATCCTGTTCGTCGGCCCGGGCGACCAGGACATCGAGTACAGCGACCAGGGTGTGATCGGCGTTCACCGGTTCCTGAACCGCTTCTGGGATCTCATTGGCGGCTACGCCGATGGCCTGGTGGACATCGAGGCGTGCCCTGGCAAGGAACTCGGCGCGGACGCCAAGGCGCTGCGGCGGAAGGCCCACCAGACGCTCCAGCGGGTGACCGAGGCGTTCGAGCCGCCGTTCCGCTTCAACACCGCGATCGCCGGCATCATGGAGCTCACGAACGAACTCCGCGACCGTGGCGGGAAGGTGAGCGACAAGGGCGCGCTCAAGGAGGCCATCGCCCTTGCGGTCCAGTGCCTCTCGCCCTTTGCTCCGCACATCTGCGACGAGCTGTGGCAGCACCTGGGGAGCGGCGAGAGCATCTTCCGCCATCCGTGGCCACAAGTGGACGACGAGGCCACACGCGCGGATGAGATCGAGATCCCCATCCAGATCAACGGCAAGGTGCGCGCACGGATCACCGTGGGCGCGGACATCGATGACCAGGCGCTCGAGACCGCTGCGCTGGCTGCCCCCAGGGTGCAGGAGCTCATTGAAGGCAGCACGGTGCGCCGCGTGGTCGTCGTCGCACGCCGCCTCGTCAACATCGTCGTCGGCTGACAGGAAGCAAGTGGCGCCGAAGCCTCCCGGCGCACGCCTTGAGCGAGGACGCGACGCATCGCGGCGTCGCCCAGCACCGAGCGACCACCGTCCCACAGGAATCCTCGCGGCAGGTGAGCAAGGAGGGCCATCTGAAGCTCTGATCGGCGTTCGCGACCCGGGTCAACCCGTGGCAACCCGTGTCACGCCAGATCGACCACGCGCACGAATACCCCAGAGCGCAAGAAACGTGTGTGATTTGTGCTTGTTTTCAGAAAAAAGTCTTTGACAGCACAGCGAAACGCGCTACAATCTGGAGCGCATTCGGGGCCGCTGGCACCCCATATCCAGTGGGGTCCTGGCGGCGGTGAGAAACGGGCGAGTCCTGCCCAACGGCGGTTGACGCCGGCATCGATAAAGCATCTGCCAGAGCGAGGAAACGCGAGACGCCGCGAAGGTGCTGAATGGGCAGGGTTCCGCACGGCACACTAGATGTTGGGTAGGGAGACGCTGCACCGCCAACATAATGGGTTTCTGCTGAGCGCATCCCCGGACCGGCAGCGCAGGCCCCAGAGCGCGGAACGGCACCCCTAGCCCGAGTCCCCGACACTGCTCGTTGCCCACAGGGGCCCGAGCTGCCGCGAGCCGTGAGCGTGGCAGAGGCCATGCGCGTGTGGCCGCGGAAGCCGGCCTCAAGGACTTGAACCTGGAGCCAAGGTCATGCGATGTCCGTTCTGCAAGACCGACAGGGACAAGGTGGTGGACTCTCGTGGGTCGGAGGCAGGCGCCGTGATCCGCCGGCGCCGCGAATGCCTCGAATGCGGCCGACGCTACACCACGTACGAGCGAGTCGAGGAAATCCCCCTTCGTGTCATCAAGAAGGATGGGACGCGGGAGCCGTTCGAGCGGCGGAAGGTCTTCGAAGGCATGGTGAAGGCGTGTGAGAAGCGCCCGGTATCCACCGAGATGCTCGATCGCATCGTCCAGAGCATCGAGCGGAGCCTGGCCGACGTCGTGGACCGCGAGGTCACGTCGCGGCAGATCGGCGAGATGGTCATGCTCCAGTTGCGCGACCTCGACCAGGTTGCCTACGTCCGCTTTGCCTCGGTGTACCGTGCCTTCAAGGACATCAATCAGTTTCTCGAGGAGCTCCGGCCCCTGCTGGAGAGGAGAGCCAGAGGCAATGACGAAGATTAGGCAAGCGCGCAAACGCGACGGACGACTGGTTTCGTTCACCGAGCGCAAGATCGCCGATGCGATTTTCAAAGCTGCCCAGGCCGTCGGCGGCCAGGACCGCCAGATGGCCGATGAACTGGCCAGTGTGGTCACCATGTTCCTCGAACGCGAGTTCGGCGGCGAGGCCCCAGGCATTGAGGACATCCAGGATGTCGTCGAGCGCGTCCTCATCGAGACGGGCCACGCGCGCACCGCGAAAGCCTACATCCTCTACCGCGACCGCCGCGCCCGCCGCCGCGAGTCGCTCCGCGTGAGGAAGCCCGTTCGCCAGAACGCTGCGAGCACGGACATCGCGCTGCTCGTGGACCCCGGCACGCGCGACGAGATCCTGCCCTGGGACCGCTCGCGCATCGCCGACGCCCTGGCGCACGAGGCGCAGCTCGACGAGACGGCGGCCCACGAGATCGCGCGCGCCGTCGAGCGCAAGATCTTCCTGTCGGGCATCGACCGCGTGTCCACCTCCCTCATCCGCGAACTCGTGGACAACGAGCTCTTCGAGCGAGGCCTGGCCGGCAAGCTCGAACAGCAGAAGGCCATCGGCATCCCCAAGTTCGACCTCGACCAGCTCATCTACTCGAAGTCCAAAGAAAACTCCAACATCGCGGCCAACAACCCCGAGGCCATCAACCTGAGCATCGCCGAGACGATGCTCAAGCAATACGCGCTCCAGGAGGTGTTCACGCGCGACATCGCGGACGCCCATCTGGCCGGCCGCGTGCACCTGCACGACCTGGGCTACCCCACGCGGGTCTACTGCTCCTCCCACTCCCTCGAGTACATCAAGAAGTACGGCCTGTCGCTGGTCAACCTCGACACCTCGTCGGCCCCCGCCAAGCACGCCCGCACGCTCACAGGACACCTCAACACGTTCCTGGCCTCCATGCAGGCCTACTACGCCGGTGCCCTGGGCGTGGGGTACATCAACATTCTCTACGCGCCCTACGTGGAAGGCATGTCCTACCGCCAGGTGCGGCAGGAAGCGCAACACCTGATCTTCTCGGGCTCCCAGAGCGCCTTCTCGCGCGGCGGGCAGACCCTGTTCCTCGACTTCAACATCCACACGGGGGTGCCGTCGTACCTTCGGGACATTCCGGCGGTCGGCCCTGGGGGGAAGTACACGGGGAAGACGTACGGGGAGTATGCTGAGACGGCTCGGCTCTTCACGCGCGCCATGCTCGACACGTGGCGTGCAGGCGACCAGCACGGGCACATGTTCGCGTTCCCGAAGTGCGATCTGCACATCAACGCCCAGACGTTCGCGAACCCCGACGAGCTCGAGATCCTCCGCTACGCGTGCCAGATTGCCAGCGAGAACGGCTCGCCCTATTTCGTCTTCGATCGCGACGAGGTGACCCTGAGCGCCTGCTGCCGCCTGCGCACGGCGATCGAGGACACGTATATGATCAAGCACCCGGAGAGCATGCGCTTCTGCGGGTTCCAGAACGTGACGATCAACCTGCCGCAGGCCGCGTATCGAGCGGGCCGGGGCAACTTCGACGGGTTCCTCGAGGAAGTGGGGAGTGCGATGGACATCGCGATCGATGCCCATCTCCAGAAGCGCTCCTTCATTGCAAAGCTCATGAGCGCGCCGCACATGCCCCTCTGGCAGATCGGCAAACAGGCGATGGACGGGCGTCCCTACGTGGACCTCGACAAGGCGACCTACATCGTGGGGCTGGTGGGTCTGAACGAAGCGCTCCACTTCCTCACGGGCGAGGAGCTCCACGAGACGGCCGCCGCGCTCAAGCTTGGGCTCAAGACCGTCTCGTACATGCGCTTCAAGGCCAAGGAGGACGGCAAGCGCCTGGGGCTGAAGATCTCCCTCGAGGAAAGCCCCGCCGAGAGCGCCACCCGCCGCCTCGCCAAGGTGGATATGCGCACCTACCCCGAGGCACGCCAGTACGTGCGCGGCGACCTCGAACGCGACGAGTACTACTACACCAACTCGATCCACCTGCGCGCCGATGCCCCCGTGGACATCATCAAGCGCATCCGCCTCCAGAGCAAGTTCCACACGATGATCGATTCGGGAGCCATCATCCACGCCTTCGTGGGCGAGGAACTGCCCCCGCCGTCGAGCATCCTCAATCTCGTGCGCAAGACGTTCGAGCAGACCCAGGCCGCGCAGATGACCATCTCGCCCGAGTTCACCATCTGCAACGACTGCCACAGCATGGACGTGGGGCTGCGCGACACGTGCTCGACGTGCGAGTCGTCCAACGTGTACGGCCTGACGCGCATCGTCGGCTACTACAGCCGTATCAACAACTGGAACAAGAGCAAGATCGGCGAGCTTCGCGACCGCCGCGCAGGGAACTACGCTGTGCCCTCTGCTCAGCCCGCGGCCGAGCCCGCGGCCCGCGAGAAAGTGACTGTCTGAGGAAACCGCCCATGGAAGTTCAGATCTTCGGCAAGCAGAACTGCGGGAAGTGCGAAAGCACGAAACACAAAGTCGAGCACTTCATCCAGAAACTCGGCGTCGCCGAGCGCGTGTCCACCACCTTTTTCGACATGGACACCGTGGATGGCATGGCGGAGGGCGCGTTCCTCGACGTCCACGACGTGCCGACGACCATCATCCGTCAGGGGGATGCCGACCTGGCTCGCTGGGACGGCGTGATCCCCGGCAGCATCGAGCTCAAGCAACATTTCACCGGCATTGCCTGACCCATCCACCCGCGGTACCGATCCTGGCCGGGTGGTCGCCGCCGCAGCGAACCATCGGCCCCGGCATGCCTCCTGGTGGGCAGGGATGCCGGGCGCCCCGGACAGGTGTTGCGCCATGTCCGCCGCAGTCCGCCCCCGGGCCTCGAAGCCATGGCCGAAGGCGGGCGCCGGGTCCCCTCCTCGCGCGGGGTTCGGGCCGGGGCGTGTCCGACACGAGTTTCCATCCAGAGAGAGACGTTTCCGTGGATCTGCATGCCGCTCGGAGTGAGCGCGCCACTGCCCCTGGGCAGGCGCCTGAGAACCATCGCCTCCCCGAGATCAAGGCCTGGCTTCCCACGTCGCTGATCGAATGGGAAGGGCGGCTGAGCTGCTCGGTGTTCCTTGGGGGCTGCAACTTCCGCTGCCCCTTCTGCCACGCCGCCGACCTGGTGTTGCGGTCGGGCGAGCTCGGCTCCGTGCCTCTCAGCGAGGTCCTCACGCATCTGGAGGAACGCGAAGGCTGGGTCGACGGGGTCGTGGTCTCCGGGGGCGAGGCGACGCTACAGCCCGGTCTGCCGAAGCTCATCGAGACGCTCCGCGGCAGTGTGGGTGCGGTGAAGCTCGATACGAACGGTTCGAGGCCTCGGGTGGTGGAAGCGCTGATCGATGGCGGGCTGATCGACTGCGTGTCGATGGACGTCAAGGCGCCGCTGGGGCCGGCCTACTCGGCGGCCGCGGGCGTGGCGGTGGACTGCGAAGCGGTGGGGGCGAGCATCGAGCTGATCCGCTCGCGCGGCATCGAGCACGAGTTCCGCACCACCGTGGTGCCGGGCCTCCACACGCGGGACGACGTGGTGGGCATTGCCCGCGAGCTGGGGAGGACGGAGACCCTGATCCTCCAGCAGTTCGCCCCGCTCCAGTGCCTCGACCCGACGTACCTCGACCGCCGCCCCTACAGCCGCGTCCAGTTGCGCGAGATGGCGGAAGCGGCGAGTGAGTTCGTGGCCGAGTGCCGGCTGAGAGGGGAGACCCCATCGGGGGGAACCACCCAATGAAAGAAGCCGCCTACTACGAGAAGCTGGCCGACGGAGCCGTCCAGTGCCACCTGTGCCCCCATCAGTGCCGTATCGCCGATGGCCGCACGGGCCTGTGCGGCGTGCGCGAGAACCGCGACGGCACGCTCTACTCGACCATCTACGGCCAGGTCACCTCGATTGCCATGGACCCGATCGAGAAAAAACCCCTCTACCACTTCCACCCCGGCACCAACATCCTCTCGCTCGGCACCCGCGGCTGCAACTTCGCCTGTCAGTTCTGCCAGAACTGGACCATCTCCCAGGCTACGCCCGACACGCGGCCCCTCGCACCCGAGGCCGCCGTCCAGGCCGCACAGCAGGAAAGCTCCATCGGCATCGCCTACACATACAACGAGCCGAGCATCTGGTTCGAGTTCCTCCTCGCCACCGCACGCCTCGCACGCGACGCCGGCCTGGCCAACGTCCTCGTCACCAACGGCTTCATCAACCCGGAGCCGTTCGCCGAACTCCTGCCCTACGTCGATGGCATCAACATGGACCTCAAGAGCATCCGCCCCGAGTTCTACACGCGCCTGTGCCGCGGCACCCTGGACCCCGTGCTGGCATCGGCCAGAACGGCTGCCAGGAACACCCACCTCGAGGTCACCAACCTGATCATCCCCGGCCACAACGATTCCGACGAGGAGTTCGAGGAACTGGCTGCATGGATCGAGGCCGAGCTCGGGCCGCAGACCCCCGCACACCTCTCGGCCTACTTCCCGCGCTACAAGCTCCAGGCACCCCCCACCCCGGTGGAAACCCTCGAACGTGCCCTCGCCATCTTCTCCAGGCGCCTCCACCACGTCTACCTCGGCAACTGCTACAGCAAGCTCGGCGCCAGCACCCGCTGCCACCAGTGCGGCGCCGAACTCGTCACACGACGCGGCTACAACACCCGAGTGGTCGGCCTCGACGGACCCCGCTGTACTGCCTGTGGCACCGAGAACAACTTCGTTGTCTAGAGTCCCCATGGCCCACGCCTCCAATTGTGGCCCTGTGTCATCGACCGCAATGTCCCGAAAAGGGGAGCCCTCAATGGATTTTCCCCTAAAGTTTCACACGATTCACACGACAGAAGCAGTAGAGGGTGTACTTTCCGGTCCTAGTGGTCCCCGTCTGGCGGACTCTAGCACCCTGAGACCCGCGGTCCCGAGTGCTTGCTGATGCGACTCCAGAAACTGCAAGTCTACGGCTTCAAGTCGTTCGCGGACAAGACGGAGTTCGCCTTCGAGCAGGGACTCACCGGCTTCGTTGGCCCGAACGGCTGTGGCAAGAGCAACGTTGTGGACGCGGTGCGCTGGGCCCTCGGCGAGCAGCGCCCGAAGGCACTCCGCGGCTCGGAAATGGCCGACGTGATTTTCAAGGGCAACGGGCAGGGGCGCCGCTCGCTTGGCTACGCCGAGGTGTGCGTCACACTGTCGAACCACGACCGCGCGCTGCCAATCGAGTACGAAACGGTCGCCATCACCCGCCGACTCTATCGCTCCGGCGAGAGCGAGTACCTCATCAACAACCAGCCGTGCCGGCTCCGCGACATCCGTGAGCTGCTCATGGACACAGGGATTGGCATGGACGCCTACTCCATCGTCGAGCAGGGGAAGATCGACCTGATCCTCCAGTCGAACCCGAAGGACCGTCGGGCCATCTTCGAGGAAGCAGCCGGCATCTCGAAGTACAACGCCAAGCGCCGCAGCGCCGCCTTGAAGCTCGAGCGCGTGGAGCAAAACCTCCTGCGCCTCGGCGACACGATTGAGGAGGTCCGCAAGCGCCTCCGCTCCCTGCGGCGCCAGGCCGCCACGGCGCGCCGCTACCGCCAGCATGCCGAGTCGCTCAGCCGGCTCCGTCTCGCCCAAGCCCTCCACCGCTACCACGTGCTCACCGAGGAGCGGGGCGCCACGCATGCCGCCATCGGTGAGGCCGAAAAGCGCCAGGAAGCCCTCGAAGCCGCTGCCGAGCGCACGGAGGCCGAGCGCACCGCACGAGAGACGGAGAGCATCGAGAACGACCAACGCCTGGCGGGAGCCGCCGGCCGCGAGGCCCAGATCGCCGCACAGCTCGACGCCTGCGAGGAGACCATCCGCCTCAACCGCGAGCGGATTCGTGAAGCCGAGGCCGCCGAGCAGCGCACCCGCGACGAGTTGGCCCAGGCCGGCGCACGGCTCCAAGCCGCCCACGAAGCCTGCCATGCATCCCGCACCCGAGCCGCGCAGCTCGAGGGCGAGATCGAACAGGTCGAAGCACAGATCGGGCAGGCGCGGGCCGACCTCCAGCAACTCGCCGGGCGGTGCACCCAACTCGTGGCCGAGGGCGAGAGTCTCCGCACCGAACTCCTGGACATGCTGCGCCGCCGGGCCGCACACCAGAACGAACTCACGGCGCTCGACAGCGAGTGCCGAGCCCTGGATGCCCACCGCCAGCGCCTTGTGCGGCGATGCGGCGAAGTCGCACGAGTCACCGCCCAGCTCGCCTGTGAGCGGGAGCAAGTGGTCCAGCGCATCGAAGCCCTTGAGAAGGAGATTGCGGACACGCGGGCCCGATTCGCCGCCCGGGCCGAGGAGCGCGGCGAGCTGCGCGCACAAATCGAAGCCCTTGGCGAACAGATCGCCGAAGTCAGCAACACTCTGAGCGCTCGAAAGTCACGCCGGGATTTGCTCGAGGACCTCGAAGCTCGTTTCGAAGGAGTCGAACTCGGCACCCAGACGCTCCTGGAGCGTCGAGCCGACGGGCAGTTCCTCCACGGTATGGTCGCCGACCTCCTCCAGGTTGAGCCACAATACGCCCTCGCCATCGAAGCTGCCCTCGGTGGGGCCGATCAGCACCTCGTTGCTGAAACCCTCGACTCCGCTGCCGAGGCCGTCGCCCACCTCAAGGCGGTAGACGGCGGTCGAACTACGCTACTCCCACTCGACCGCCTCTCTGGCAACGGTCGGAACGGTTTTGAGAGCCTCGAGCATCCCGGCGTCATTGGCAAAGCCCTCGACCTCGTCCGATACGACGAGCACATCGGGCCCGCCGTCAAGCACCTCCTCGGCAACACCCTGGTCGTCGATGAACTCGGCTCCGCCGTGGAGATCGCACGCACCTGCGAGACCGACGTCCGCCTCGCGACCCTCGCCGGCGACGTGCTCCATCCCAGGGGCAGCGTGTCCGGCGGAAGCCCCCACGAGGGCACAGGCATCCTCTCGCGGAAGAACGAACTCCGCTCCCTCGGAGCCGAAATCGACGAACTCGAGGGCCGCCACGAACGGCTGCGCGAACAACGCCACCACTTCATCCACGAATCCACCGTCCTGGACACCGAGCTCGAGGAGGCCCGCCAGGGCCTCAACCACCTCAACCTCGACCTCGCCACGGCGCGCGAGCAGCTCTCGCGCCTCGACGACCGCACACGCACCCTCGAGGAAGAGGACGTGGTCGCTCGCAGCGAGATCGCTGAGCTCGAAACCGAACTCCACGACCGCCGCGGCCGGAGCGCAAACGTCGCGCAGGAGATCCGCTCTGTTGACGCCGAGGAGGAGGACGTCAAGAGCCGCGTTGCAGACATGGACGCCCAGCGGCGTTCCGCAGAGGAACAGCGCTCGGCAACCGAGCGGCGTGCCGCCGACCTCGCCGTCGCCCGCGCCGAGAGAGCCTCGGAACGGGAGCATCTCCGCTCCACCCTGAGCCGGCTCGAACGCGAGATCGGCGACATACGCTCGGCGCAGGACAGCGCGGGAGCCGAGCTCGAGGCCATCGCCGAGCGCCGCCAGCGCGCCGCGGGCGAGGTGGCCGCCCGCGAGGGCGAGGTCCGCAGCCTCGTGGCTCAGAAGGACGAAGTGCACGCGGGCCGCGTGGAGGCCGAAAACCGCCGGGCCGCCCTTCTCGAACAGGCCCAGGCACTGCGCGAGGAGACCCAGCGCCTCCGCTCCGAGCTGCGCCAGCAGGAGCAGGGGAGCCAGGACCTCCGCCTCCGGCTCAGCGAGCAGAGCCTCCGCCTGGACGACCTGTGCGAGAAGGTCCGCGAAGAACACCGCCACGACCTCGCTGAACTCCACGAGGACTACGAAGAGCCCGACGTCGACTGGAACGAGCTCCAGGGCGAGCTCGACGAGCTGCGCCGCAAGATCGACGGCATGGGCAACGTCAACCTCCTGGCCATCGAGGAACAGGAGGAGTGCGAGCAGCGCGCCGAGTTCCTCTCCTCGCAGGAGCAGGACCTCCTCAAGGCCAAGCACTCCCTCCAGGAGGTCATCCGCAAGATCAACCGGCGCAGCCGCCAGCTCTTCGAGCAGACCTTTGCTGCCGTACGGGTGAATTTCCAGGAGATCTTCCGCAAGCTCTTCGGCGGCGGGAAGGCCGACGTGGTTCTCGAACCGGGCGTGGACATCCTCGAAGCGGGGGTCGAGATCATCGCGCGGCCCCCAGGCAAGGAAGCCACCAAGATCAGCCTGCTGTCCGGCGGCGAGAAATCACTCACCGCCGTGGCTCTGCTGCTTGCCGTCTTCAAGTCCAAGCCCAGCCCTTTCTGCATTCTCGACGAGGTCGACGCCGCCCTCGACGACAGCAATATCGGCCGTTTCGTGGGCATGATCCGCGAGTTCCTCAAGGAATCCCAGTTCATCATCATCACCCACTCGAAACAGTCGATGGCCGTCGCCGACGTCCTCTACGGCATCACCATGCAGGAGGCCGGCGTCTCGACCAAGGTCGCTGTGAAGCTCGACGACATCACGGAAAGCCGCGTGGCGTGAGCCTGCGGCTTGGAGAGCATTGAAGGAGAAAAGCCGACTCGCAACGTGCTCCCACTCAAAGGGGCACTGGTCGCCTGCTGCTCGCCTGTCTGGTCGTTTGGGAGCCCGAAACGGGGACGGGTCCCCCAGGCACAGCGGACAGCGGCCCAGCGTCTCGGGAGCAACCTGTGAGCCGAGACGGGGCCGAGGAATAGGGAACCGCCAAGGGTCGTTGGGGCTTGAACGGGGACGAGCCCCCCCTTGGATTTCCCTATTCTTCGCCCCTATTTTTATGGCCCTCCTGCCAACCCCAAACCACCGCTCCCGAACGCCTTGACACGGCGGCGGCGCCAGCCTATAGTGCAGCGCAGGACGCAGCGGCGCTGACAGGGTGCCGCTGCTCGGGGGACGAACGATCCGGTGTGCGGAGGACTTCGTGCCGTGAGAGAATGGCGACTCGACGAGCTGACCTACAAAACCGTGCGCGAGCGGCACTTCGAGGTGGCCGTGGTGCCCGTGGGAGCCACCGAGCCGCACAACCTCCACATCCCCTACGGCTCGGACGCCTTCCACGGCGAGCGGATCGCCGACCTGTGCTGCGAGGCCGCCCACCGCCGCGGAGCCAAGGTCGTCCTCCTGCCAACCATCCCCTACGGCGTCGACTCGAACCAGCTCGAATTCCCGCTCGCCATCCACGTCGGCCAGCCCGCGCTCGACGCCATGGTCACCGAGATCATCCGCTCGCTCGAGCACCACGCCATCCTCAAAATCATCATCTTCAACAGCCACGGCGGCAATGCCTTCAAGCCGCTCCTCCGCGAACTCTACGGCAAGACGAAGGCATTCCTCGCCCTCGTGGACTGGTGGAAGGTCGGCGCCGACCAGCACGCCGAAATCTTCGACCACGTGGGCGACCACGCCGACGAAATGGAAACGAGCGTCGGCCTCGCACTCTTCGGCGACCTCATTCACCTCGAAGACGCCGACGACGGCGCCGTCCGCCCCAGCCGCTTCCAGGCCATCAACCGCGGCTGGGTGCAGATCACCCGACCCTGGCACCTCCTGACCACCAACGCAGGCGTCGGCGACCCGCGCCCCGCCACCGCCCAGAAGGGCCAGCGCTACGTCGACCTCGTCGTCGAACGCGTCGCCGCATTCCTCAAGGAACTCTCCGACGCCGAAATGGACCCCTCGTTTCCCTATTGACGGCCCTACAGGCCACGTCCACGGAACCAGGTGGAGCTGCCCGAAGATGCCCGTGAACCCCGAATACCGCGAGCGCCT
>Ga0272442_10007091_pt1 | contig 14572 bp, 10 predicted proteins | sample SSMForm2O_FD_200262 | JGI IMG/M metagenome (GOLD analysis project Ga0272442, IMG submission 200262) | Marine sediment archaeal communities from Little Sippewissett salt marsh, Falmouth, MA, United States - SSM-Form-2O | ecosystem: Environmental > Aquatic > Marine > Wetlands > Sediment ...
ACTGGCGGCCATAGGTTTGTCCACGAACAATGGCTTTTTGGCCTTGATTACCGGCATCGCCTGCTTCAGGTGCGGCCGACCGTCAACGCTCTCAAGCATCACACCGTCAACCTTCTCGCAAAGCTCTTCAATCGTATCCACTATCTCAACACCGTATTCCTCGCGAAGCTGCTTTGTAAATTTTTCCACACGGTCGGCCGAGGCCGGCATATCCGGCGAACCCCCCGAGTACCCCACTACAACCTTACACCCCGTCTTGTTCTCCGGGTTGTTAATATAGCTCGTAAAGGCTATAACGTGCGATGTGTCCAGACCAATCATACCAAGACGAATCACCTTTTCCTCAGCCTGCGCCCCAGCGCAAAAAGCCAAAATTACAATAAATAACAATGCTGACAATACCTTCCGTTCCATTTCTTTTTCCTCCTTAACTATAAAAGAAGTTCCTGTTGTTTTTCCAGCTCCTCTAATACCAGCCGCCTTTTACAATTCCGCCATAATATTAAAACCTCACTAAATTTGCAAATATTAAAACTCCGCCCCCCCTCTTTGGCCCCAAAAACCCCGATTTCTCCCCATAGAATCCCCCAAAAAAATTTTGAAAAAATTCTCTTTTTTCTCTTGACAAAACCTTTTCGCCCTGTATAATAAAAGATAATTGCGGGGTGGGAAAACTCATCTAAAGTACTTTTTGCGTAATTTTGCATTACGGAAAATCTGTTTTATTTAGCGCCCGAAGCTGGGGGCCGGAGAAAACTCACCAGGGGCGGAAAACTCAAAAAAGGATTGCGCTGTTTTCACAGCCGGCAGAAGATGCCGTGCGCTGTGATACTAATGGGTTTTTTCGTTAGGAGGTGGTAAATGGTGAGGTCGTTGAAAGGATTAAGGCTCTGGATTACTTTGGCCGTTACTGTCGTGTTGTTTGTGCAAAATGCCGCTGCAACTACTGTTTTGTTTGATTTCGAGCCTCTCCCCTATTGCAGCGATGCAACTGTTATTGAATCCTATATGGAGTCTCTTTACGGCTCCGACATTACCGTAACCGGCGCATGGGCAAAAACCTGTTTCTTTTCAGGCCCCCTCGGTGACGATAACTATATCTTTTCGAGCCTATGCCCGGCAAATTCCTCTATTTCGATTTCATTCAACGACCAGCCAATAATCTCTGCTTCATTCGACCTTGGAATGATACTTAGCTCATTTACTGCCTTTGCAGATGACCAGGAGATTCTTGGAGAATCCTGGCACTGCTGGTATTCTGACAATTCCGGAACTTTACATTTTGATTCACCCGTTACCACCTTGAGATTCGAAGACTCCTGCATCGGCGTAATCGAGTTGGATAACCTTGAAGTTACAACCATCCCGGAACCCTCTACGCTTTTAATGCTCGGCCTCGGCGCAATCTGCCTGAAAAAAAGAAAATAACAGATCCTGACAAAACCTCATCGTCACTCAAAACCTCATCATCATTTCGGCCACTAACGCTCATTGCGAGAGAGGATTGTCATTTCGAGCGCGGATTGTCATTTCGAGCGAAGCCGAGAAATCTATCAAAATGGTTCCGCGAGGCGGCTCATTGAATTCAAGTCGGGTTTTGTTAGACTCCCCAAATCTTCACAACAAAGACGACTTAAACCAACCAACAAACCCTTCCCAGCCTGCCTATTCTGTTTCAGCTTCGATGCTACAGCCGTCGGTGAGTGCATAGTCAACGAAATTGACCACACCATTATGGTCGAGGTCAAAACCATCGCACCAATCAGGCCCCGTGCAATCTAAATCCAGCCAATGCAAAGCAAAACCAGCAAGACACCTGAAGTCTCTGCCGATTATCCAGATTGAGTCCTGTCCACCAAAATTCTGTCCGGTGTTGAGTTTTCCACCCACTTCCAACTGGACTCTACCGTTATCACTAATGGCATCCATCATCTCGGCCTTATCGAAGAAACCCAGCACGACAGTATATTCCGGCCTCCATGGCGGCCACTGAAATACATATTGACTGGTTGCAGGAATTTCAGCCGGAAAGAGCATAATGGGTTCTTCACTGTCTATCTGCTTTTCGGCAATATCTTCGGGTAAGCGCAGCGCCGCCATAATTTCTCGCAGCGGACCACTGCGGACCATCACTGGTGGTAAAATACTAAGCTGGCATTCCACCGCCGGAACAATTGTTATCACCACTTCATCAGATTCTGAATCTTCACCCCCGTCGTTTACAATCAATTCGATGGTGTGTTCGCCGATGGGTAGTTGGATAGTTGGGGTGGGGCCATTAGCGTCGTAATCATTACCGTCAATTGACCAGAACCAGAAATAAGTTAGAGGCTGACCATCATCGTCATACGAGCCGGTACCGTCCAGAATTACCTTAGCTATTCCATTGGGTTCAGCATATGCGATGGTGTTAGGTCCGGCATCTGCAATCGGGATGTGATTGAATTCGTATGCCCCCATATCGATTCTATCGAATAATACGCGGGCCCTGCCGTCGAGGTCCCATGGAATCGGCTCTGCTGTGTTGCCATCACCATCGAGGTCGGTTGTGTCTGGCGGGAGGGCCTTGTTATCACCGGCATCGATACACAGCGAAGTCAGTTGTAAATGATAATCACCATTGGCAGAGTCTACAAATAAAGGATAGCTATTGATATTTCCCTCACCTGGCCAGCCATACTGCACATCGCTGTAGCTAACGGTTACAGTACTATCTACGTCATTGTATATTTGTGAGCCATATCGCGCGGTATTTCCCCAAAGGACGCAGTTGGTCAGCGTCGGACTAGATACCCAGAAGTTTCCCATCCCTCCACCATGATATCGGGCTGAATTACTGCTGAACGTGCAGTTAATCAACGTCGGGCTGCTTTCGCTGTTTTGCATCCCACCACCCCATTGGGCCAAGTTGCCCGTGAATATGCAGTTGGTCAGCATCGGATTGCTATCGTCGTCATTTTTCATTCCGCCACCGTTGTAGTCGGCCGAGTTGTTACTGAACGTGCAGTTAATCATCGTCGGGCTGCTACTGTAGGAGTATATAGCGCCGCCGGAACCCTGGGCAGTGTTGCCTCTGAACGTGCAGTTTTTTATATCTGGATAACTGGAATGGCAGGCTATTCCGCCACCATGGTATCTGGTCGAATTGCCGGTGATAGTACAATTGCTGATAGTCGAATTGCTTTCCAAGTAGGATATACCGCCGCTGCCCATATAAGACGAATTGTTACTGATAGTACAATTGCTGATAGTCAGATTGCTTCTGTAGCAGTATATACCACCTCCGTCCTCATAAGCCAAATTGTCACTGATGGTGCAGTTGTTAATGAAATATATGCCGGAGATGATGGAGATTCCGCCGCCCTCACCGCCTCGTCCAAATGAGGTGTTGTTGCGGATGCTGCAATTGGAGATGGTTAAGGTGCTGTTTTGGTTTTGGCGACAATCAATTCCCCCACCATCTTCAGCGAAGCCGTTGATGATAGTAAAGCCGTCAATGGTAGAATTAACTTTGTGGTTATTTGAGAAATTAAAACCACGGTGAAGTTCGGTCCGTGTACCGTTACAGTCTATGGTGCAGTTTTCCGGGCCGTTTTGTGCTTTGACGGTGATGGACTTGTTCCTTAAATCAAGATCTCGATTGCCATCGCCGGTATAGATACCATCATTAACAAGGACGATTTCGTTGTCTTCTGCGGCATCAATAGCTGCCTGAATGGTGTCGTACTCTGCGGGTACGTGCAATGTGCGTGGGGGAAGAAGTTGAACAGTAAGTTCAGCTTTAAGGGTAATTTCATTATCAGTGTACTGAGCATAAACTGTTATATCCTGAGGTGAATCTATCTGACCGGTTGTAAGGACTCCATTCTGGTCGATACCTGCAAATGTTTGAGGCTCGACCCACCAGAGAACATAAGTGGTGGCATCATATGTATCGCCACCATCAGAATGTGCGGTGGCATTATATTGAATCTGCGAATTGGCATTTACTTGAGACGGACCCGATATTTCGATGGCAACAAACGTCAAGGCAATCTCATCGGCGCCAATGTCAACACGACCTGCCATTACGCGGGGCTGGCCGTCAATGTCGGTCTGGCCGGTATAATCGTCTGAGGGGTCGCCGGCGTTTATGCAGGGAGAGGTGGGGAGAAGGTGGTAACCATCCGGTGCCAGCAAAGGATCGTCGGCAAAGTTACCGGTGCCACCTCCGGACCAATCCTTAATACAACAGTAGCTTATAACAGGCGTGCTCTCGTTATTATGAATTTGTGAGGGGGAATCGTCCCACAAGATGCAGTTGGTTAAAATCGGGTCAGAGAGGTAGTTGTACATCCCGTCACTATCGTAATCAGACAAGTTGCCACTGATTACACAGTTGCTGATATAGGGGCTACTTCTGTTGCATAAGAGCCCACCGCCTCTTGATGATGAGTTATTGTTTATTGTGCAGCTTTTCAAATTGGTATTACTGTTGTAGAAGTATATTCCGCCGCCGTCATAAGCCGAGTTGCCGCTGATTACGCAGTTGCTGATATCGGAGTTATTGTCGCGTGTATGTATACCGCCGCCGCGATGAGCTGAGTTGCCGCTAATTGTACAGTTGTAAATGTAATAGATGCCGTCCATGACGGAGATTCCGCCACCGTTGGCGCCACGTCCGAATGTAGAGTTGCTGCGGATGCTGCAGTTTGAGATGGTTAAGGTACTGTTTTGATTATTTCGACAATCAATACCAGCACCACCTTCGGCGCAGGCATTGGTGATTGTAAAGCCATCAATGACGGCGTTAGCGTCCTGGTTGTAGGAGAAATTAAAGCCCCGATGAGGTTCGGTTTCTGTGCCCTGGCAGTCTATGATGCAGTTTTCGGGGCCGTTTCCTGATTTTACTGTTATTGCTTTTCCGAAGAAGTCGATGTCACGGTTACCCGGGCCGGTGTATGTACCGTCAGCGACCAGAATTGTATCTCCATTAACAGCCGCGTTAATAGCTGCCTGTATATTGTCGAAATCGACAGGGCCATCATCATCAACGGTGATGATTTTTGCCAACGACATCGGTGCTATCGTCAGCAGAAATACTGACATTGCTAATAAAATGTTTACGTCTGTTCTTGCTTTCATTTTCAATCCCTCTTAAAAATTATTATTATCTCGCAGTAAATCACATCTGAACCAAATCTCTTACTCTTAACTTAAGGCAGTAAAATCCCTTCTATGAACGGCCGGAAGATTTCTCCCTTCACGAGCCTGCCCCTGCACAGGGGCTTTTAGGCAGGGGTCAATCTACTAAACTACACCATCCGGACAAAAAAGTCAAGGAAATTCCCCCCCCCTGTATCTTGAATCTTTCTCCTTGCCATTGCCCGACCGCCAAATTACCCATTTTAACATTTCACCCGACCTCAACCGACTACGTCCGGCGCGAAAACCACCACAAACCAGGAAATTGCCCGATTTTGAAAACAAAGCGCGTTTTGTACATCTTTTTGCATCATTTTTTTCAATTTTTCATCTTTTCTTTCTTTTTTTCCCCTTTTCTTTGTCATTTTGTAACTTTTTTTTCAATTTTTCGTCGTTTTAAAAACCCCCACCCTTGATTTTAGCTCAAAAATAAGGGTACCCAAAATCCCCCATCCAAAACCACCCCCATTTTTAACCAAAAAACATGGGTGACAAAAAACCTCACACCCGCATTTTTAGCCCAAAAATCAACCCCTCGTTTTCACCTCAATACTTAACCGGTAGCCGAAAATTGCAAATTGACAAACCCCCGTTTTTAACCTGAAAATAAGCCTTCTTAAAATTGCCCTCTCGCACCTACCAGCCGCCCCCCGCTAATCCTCCCAAATCCCTTTTTTTAAGCGAAAAACGCCATCGCAATTCTATTTACCGGCCAAATCAAAAGGCGAAATATTGTCCCCATACTTCTCCTGAGCGGCTTTTAAGCGTTTGCGGTGCTCATCAAAGGTATCGAATACTATTTGCGGCGTATCGGAAACCTTCTCTTTATAAATCTTCTCCACCCTGTCTATCTTGGCAAGGTTCTCCGGTATCCGGACCGTAAATTGCTCAATATAATCCGCTTTTTTGTACTCTTTATTGAGGTTTTCACTGAATAATTTTGCCAAATCCTCATATTTTGGTATCAGCCCGGTCGGCGTCTCAATACCATCGACGTCACCGTTTACTCGAAGCTCCGCCCACAATATCCAGACCTTTTTATCCAACATACCGTTTAAGTACTTACCATCCTTACCTTTAAGGAAATAATTAACCGAGAAAATCAACGGCGGTTTATCAATCCCTTCTGCAAAATCGAGGTTATTCTGAATATATCTGCCCAGCGGTATCGACAGAAAATCAAGGTTAGACATCAAATTAAACGTCCTGACCCCCTCCTGCCCAAGTGTCGCAGCCGTCGTTTCCGACTCGATTGAAGCCCCTTTTGCAATAATGCCCTCAGCCCAGTTGTAGGCCTGTTCAACGGGCGCCCAGGTATCGCTGTCGCGTCCGCCGTAGATAATACCCCCCAGCACAACACCATCAGGCTCGTCCATCATCGGGTCTTTATTGCTAAGTTCTGATATATTAAGGCAATAGCGTGCGTTTTTATGCGAGGCGGTAATCTCGTTTCCATTGGCATCGGTTTTACCTTTATGCCATTTCCCTGAATGGTTGATTCCCTCGTCTGGAAGTTCACTGCCCATACCAAGCCAGTGCGGCTTTAAGTTCTTGTCAAACAGAACATTAGAAAAAATAACCTCACAGGGATTTGTAAGGGCCTCGTAAATCACCGGGTCATCTTCGGAGTTGACATCACGAATGATGCCGAAAATGCCCTTTTCAACATTGACACAGCGCATTTCACCGTTTTTTTCGCGAAGATAGGCGATATCGTCGCCTACAATGGTTTGGCCGGGTATCATAGATGTTGAGGTTTTTCCACAGGCCGAAGGAAACGCACCGGCAAAGTAAGTAACCCTGCCGCCGGGCCCGTGAGCGCCCATAACAAACATATGCTCAGCGAGCCATTTCTCATTCGAGGCTTTTTGGATTGCCAGCCGTAAAGCAAGCTTCTTTAGCCCGATGGTATTGCCGCCGTATTGAGTATTGGCACTGTAAACAAGGTTTTCTTCGAGGTCGATGTAAATTCGGCGCTTATCGATTTTTTTGCTGACGTAGTTTTCCATCTCGCCTTCGGAGTGTAGAAATCTGAAGAAATCCGGTGATGAGCCGATTTTTCTGAACTGTTCGTAGCCCGTCCGATACAAAATCGTTTCGCTGTGAGCAACGTAAGGCGAATCTGTAATCTGCACGCATGGTATTGAAAAGACCGAATCTGTAGGCCCCAGACAGAAGAAACAGACCAGCATTTCCCGGCCGACCATCGAGTCTTTCAGGAACGAACGTACCTCCTCGACGCCGAAGGTTTTGTCGATGGAATTAAGGCTTGCTCCTAACTGTGAACCCGGCGGCAGAAGGTATTTGGTCTGGGATTTATCGCGTGCCTGGTCGTTGTATCCGTCGAAATGGCAGGTATGGCCGGTAATGGCAAGAGGTGTTTCTTCGCCGTTTTTGACGGCTAATTCCCTGATATAAGCAGTGTCAGCGGGGGAATCTGTGCAGACAAAGACCGATTCGGGGCTGGTTAGTCTGATTGCATCGGCGATAAATTCATGCATCCTGGGATTGTTCAGGGCGGTTAGTTTTGCGTAATTATCACCTGTCAGCTTGTCTTTTAATAGCTGGTTAACGTTATCCATTTGGGACCATAACCTCCTTAACTGGCTATAAGCGTTAAATATAGGTTCAAAAAATCGGAGGATTCTAACCATAAACAACTTAGACGTCAACTTTTTTGTTCAAAATCGGGAAAAATAAAAAAATGGGGGCATCGTAATTTTCTATTTAATATTTACGATTGAATATTGGGGTGGAAAACTGGTGTGGGGTGATTTAAGGCACCCTTGATATTGGGCTAAAATCAAGGGTGGGATGGAGAAAAAAGACGAAAAATTGAAAAAAAAGTTACAAAATGACAAAGAAAAGGGGGAAAAAAGAAAGAAAAGAAGAAAAATTGAAAAAAATAATGCAAAAAAACGTGTAAAATTGTATGGTGTTTTCAAAATCGGACAAAAATCCCGCGTGGTCCCCTGCTGCTTGCCAAGATAGAAACCGCCCGGGGATGACAAAGACGAGGTCAACATCGGAGAGTGGTTAAAATGTTAAAATGGGTAAGATAGAGAAGATGGAGAAAAAGGGGGAAAGGTGAGAAAAGTGTGAAAGGAAAAAGGGGGAAATGGGGGCGTTGGTGGAAAGGATATATTGGACAGGCTGGAAACATGCTTGCTAATTGAAAGTTTTAATGGGATTACCTTGACCACTTTAATCACTTACAAGAAATTCCTCATGACACTCATAATGTGTAGACGCATAATGTTCAAGAACCTATGATTTGAATCTATTATGGGTAAAAGAAATAAATTTTCCGAAAAAATACGTGCAGGATTTGGAAATAAAGTTAGACAAAAGAGGTTAAAGTTAAACCTATCTCAAGAAGAACTGGCATTTGAAGCAGGGTTGCATCGAAATTATGTTGGTTCTGTTGAACGGGGAGAGCGAAACATTTCTCTTGAAAATATATATCGATTAGCCAAGGCTTTGGGATGCTCTTCCAAGGAACTTCTACCTTGAGTCCCTAATCATTACCAAAAAGAGGAAACCGAATGAATATAAACAATGAAAGCCTTGGAGTTACTGCTGAGAAAGTAATCTGTGATTTATCTGGTATAGATTCTTCTATCCTAATTGGAAGAAGTATTCCGGAATTAGAGGATGCTATAAAGCCATATCTTGTACAGGCTCTAAGGGAACTTCCACCAATAGTAAAATATGTTGGACAAGAACGTGAGGTTCGAGGTGGACAATCCAAAAGTCCCATTGATTTTTATTTTGAAGACGGTAGAACACTATCTGTGAAGACCAACAAGACAAATAAAAAAGTATGCCCCTCAAGGTGTGGTCAACCTGGAAATGTTACATTTGACCAGTATTTCCACCATTTATATGACGACCCTAACGACAAAATAACTTATGATAAATTTAAGAAATTGGCTCTTGAAAAAACTCATTTGATGATACCGATTTATTTGGCAAACACATTTGATTGTGACTACTTACTTTGGTTATATTACCAACCTAGAAGAAAAGAGTATAAGATTGTCAAAAAAGGCGATATTTCTCATTATGAGTGGAAGAAAGAAAATATAACTTTTACGCAAACACTGGAATCTTGGAATGAAAGTTGTACCGTAAAATACAAAGGAAAAACACTTGGTGAGTATCAAGTTCATAAACATAGAAATAACTATAAATTTCGTTTTAACTTCGATAATTTATGTTATTTATTAGGATTGTGGTCTTAGAGCGACTTTTTAGGTTGTCGAATTACCTACAAATATGCGGATTTTCCTATTATTTTTTTCTAAATACAAAAATATATTCATGTTTAAAAATGTAGAATCCTCCAACTAAAGCGCGATAACGCCAAAGTTCTTTCTGATTTCTTTTGGCTGTAGTTTCTTCAAAATTTTTGACAATTATGCTTTTTAGCATGAAGCCTCTTTTCAGAATTTCATTCATTGTTAAAAAGCCTAAAGGAATCCATTCCCCTTTGGAATACTTATCACCGATAACTAAGACAAAGTAGCGGTTCTTTTGCAAAACAGCAGAGGCATTATCTACAATAGCATTCATCATTTCCAAGAATTTATCGACTGAAGGAGCATTGGAAAGATCTCGAGGGTTTTTACTAAATTTGATTATATCAAAATAAGGTGGGTGCATTATAAGAAGCTGTACAGTTTTTTGGTTATGTTTTGAAAGGATTTTTTTTAAATCGACTTCTGTACTGTCACCAGTTACGACATCTGTGATAACGTTATGATTGTTAGGCTCATAAGAAATAAGTTCTCTGGCTTTTTGGGCGATGGTTTCCTGAAGTTCTACTCCGATAGCATTTCTTCCGAGCCGCTGACTTTCAATTAGAGTTGTTCCACAGCCAACAAAAGTGTCAAGAACCCAATCACCTTTCTTAGTATAGCGCTTAAGCATCTGGTTGGGAATCTGTGGGATGAAATTTCCCCAATAGCCAGCGGTATGAACGCCGCTGCTATCGCGCTTGTCTATTATCCATAAGCTGTCTGTTCTAAGCTCTTCATATTCTTTCCAGCGATTCAAATTAATGTCGTTAATTTTGTTGGATTTAACTTTTGTGAGAGCTTTTTCAAAACGCTCAACATAATATTTAGCCCTATCAAGAGTTTGAGATTCTATAATCTGGTTCAACTGGTCGAAAAGATATTTTTGACTGATGTTTATTGTATCGCCATTTGAGGTAATGTTTAGAAGACCTGCTTTGTCGTTCTTCACATTGCGAAGGTTATTCTCTAAATCAAAAACGGCATTTCTCAAAGAAGATAAAGATTGCTCTGTCTTTAATTTTTCGGTTAGAGACAACAATTTGGATTTGTTAATAAATAGTTTTCTATTGGTTGGGCTAAAGTCCCGAGAATTGAACAAAATTGGCTGGTCAGGTGTTTTTAATTTTGTAGCCACTTGAGAATCTCCATCTTGAGAATAGCAAAACTTAATATTTCAGTTGTAAAGTATAGCAATCATCAGAGTGTTTGCAAGATAATTTGGACATGGTCAAAAGACGGGAGAAAATGAGGAATACAAAGGCCATGAGGTGAAGAATACAAACTGACGTTGCTGGCGGAGGCCAGCATTCGGGGCATACAGTATTTCGCAGGTGCGGAGCACCGGAGAAAATAAAAATAGACCGAACCGGAGGCAACACAATTGGTGAATGGAGAGACAAAGAATAAACCTGGTAATTCGAATTGGAATTTGTAAAATTATTGCTGTGGAACGGAGAAAATTATGTTTTTTAATCGTTTAAATATTAAAGTTAAGCTGGTTGTTCTGTCTATGGCTATTTTGGCAGTTGTTGTCCCCGAAATACGGGGAGATGTGGGTGCAGAGGCGGCCAGGGGGATTGAGCAGTATCGCAAGGGTGATGTAACTATCGAAGTACACGATGCCAACGGCAAGCCCTTAGCGGGTGCAGAGGTCGTGGTGCGGCAGGTGTCGCATGATTTTTTGTTTGGCAACTATATACGGCCGCGACACTACACGAATCAACGCTACCTGAAGTGCTTCAAGGAATTGTTTAACTTCATTGAGCTGCTGGAATTTAACTGGGGCCAGTACGAGCCGGATGAAGGCAGGCCGCTGGTTGATGAGCGGATGGACTTTATACGGGGGTGGGGAATTCCAAACGGTTTCGATAAGTATTACGGCCATATGCTGGTCTGGACGCGGCAGTACAATGAGTACCCGCGGGCGGGGCTGCCGATGTGGCTATTTAAGTACGACAAGCCCAGGCAATATGAGCTTTTGAGACAGCGCATCGAGCGGGAAGTTGGCACCTATAAAGACATCGACATTCTTTGGGATGTTGTGAACGAAGCTTCCCACTGTAGGGTTTGGGGGGACTGGGACAAGGACAACTACGTGCAGAACCGCCAGGCAGAGCCTTTCGGCCGTGTGCTTGCCTATGTGAAGGATGCCCTGAATTGGGCGCATCAGGCAAATCGGGACGCCAAGCTGCTTATTAACGATTACAGCGTGATAGTCAAGTCGCCGTACCAGCGGCGATTTAAGCAGTTGATTGAGGCCCTGCAGGGTGATAAGGTGCCGCTGGACGCCGTCGGGATTCAGGCACACGAACCTTTCAAGGGTAAATACTGGTACTCGCCGGCGGAGTTATGGGATGCATATAAGATGTTCGGGACAGAAAGAGGCCTGCCGATTTATATAACGGAATACTTTCAGGTCAGCGAGCCGTCGCAGGCGATTCGAGGGGTTTACCGCAGCGGCAAATGGAGCAAAGAAAATCAGGCCGATGCTGTCGAAGAATTCTATCGCATCAGCTTCGGGCATCCGTCGATAGAGGCCATTATCTACTTCGGGCTGGTGGACAGCGATGTCGTCCAGCCTTACTGCGGGCTGCTGGATGAAGACTACAATCCGAAGCCAGCGTGGGACCGGCTCAAGGGGCTGATTTGGGACGAATGGACGACGGAGATGAGCGGTGTGACAGACACCGATGGTAAATGGAAGTTTCGCGGTTTCTATGGGCGCTATAATGTTGAGACACAGATTAGCGGCAAAACTATCGAGAGCGATATCCATGTAAACAAGGGCGCTGGGAATCGATTTTCTATCCGGGTACGGTAAGCCGGCTTTGCGTCCGAGAGGAACGGCTTAGTATATCTGGAGGGCGACGGTGGTGATGTCGTCGATTTCAGAGGTTCTTATTTTTTGTTTTTGAACAAGGTCATTAAACGCCCCGTTCATTTCTTTTACAGGCAAATTAGTGATTTTAAGAAATTCATCATTGAAGCTAAAGCCGTTCTGTTCGTCGAAGTTACCGATGAAGGGTTCAGCGCCGTCAGAGTAAAGCAGGAGTTTATCTCCAGGCTGAAGCTGAATAGTCTTTTGCGGGAATTCTGCCTGTTCGAAGATACCGAGGAGCGAGCCTCTTATTTCGAGTTTTTGAATATCGCGGCCGGGCCTGATAAGGATGGGATACGGATGGCCTGCGCGGGCATAGGATAGCTGGTGGGTTTTAATATTGAGCAGGCAATAGCAGCAGGTAGCAAACTGATATCCGGAGAGTTTCTGGCCGGTCATGTGCCTGTTGAGATTTGTTATGACTTCTGAGGGGGAAAATATACGGTAGCTGTTGTTTTCGGTCCGACGCATAACGAGGGCCTTTTTGAGGAATATTGTCAGGAGGGCGGCAGGTACGCCGTGACCGACGACGTCGGCGACGTAAAAACCTATATGATACTCGTCGACGCGAACGACGTCGTAGATGTCTCCTGAGACCCACTCTGCGGGGAGAAAAGTTGCGGCCCAGCGGAGGTTCTCGCAGGGGGGGAACTGTTTTGGGAGGAAATCGCGCTGAACGATACCCGCCATGCGAAGCTGCTCGGCGAGATTGTCGATGAGGGCTTCTGTCATGCTGAGCTGTTCAGCGAGTTCATTGCTGTATGTTCCTGCGGCGGAGCCCAGGGGTGCGAGAAGGGCCCTTTTACGACGTTCGAGGTTTATGCCGACTGCGGCCCAGAGTTCTTCTATTGAAAGAGGCGAAGTTTGTTCAAAGGATTGAGCACCGTTGCCGAAGAAGATAGTTTTTATTTTTTCGGTTTCGAGATATTCGGCCATCTCTGTTATTTTCTGTTGCTGTTGTGCGTCCAGTCCGTCGGGGTCAATAATTACGGTTCCTATGAGTTCGAGGTGGGTGCACACATTAGGGAACATTTCCATAGGGAGAATTTTGAAGGAAAGTCCCTTCTGCTTCAATAGTCTCATCATCTCAGGAGGCATCTGCTGCTGGTTAGCGAGGTAAAGGACATCGGTGAATGTTTCGAGGACTTCAACGGTGGTATTTAATTCAGTATTCGACATCTTTGTTATTCAGAGCGGTCGGATTATAGGACCTCAAAAGTATAATTTTTGCTGCAAAAACCTTATAGATAATTTCGTCCTGTTCGGGGGGAGACTTTTGGTTTTTCCGGTTTTTTTACGGTTGTTTTTTTTGCAGAATGGTGTGAAAGCAGGGATTCGAAAGGCTTATCAAGTTGGGGGGTGTTTAGCTGGTTAATCTAATACCGTTTTTCAGTTTTAGATTCAGGGTCCTTACTTTATCCTCGACGAAAATTCTTGCGGAGATGTCGCGGGCGACACCGACAAAAGCGATTTCGTTTCCGTTTTCGTCTTTTATGGGAGAGCGTGAAACAGAGATGGGGAACTCACTGCCATCTTTTCTTATGTGGTAAATTTCGACCTCGGCAGATTCTGAATTTTGATATTGCTGGGCGTTATCTTCGGCTTCACAGTTCCGGCTGCAGAGGATGTCGGAGTTTTTGCCTATAACGTCGTCCTGCTGATAGCCGTAAGTGTTGCAGAATGCATTGTTGACGAAGATGATGGTGTTGTCCAAAGCAGTAATATAAACACTGTCTGTGGTGCTCATAACAGCGGCGGAGAGCAATTGTACCTGCTCCCTGACTTGAGATAATCGTAGGCACCGGCCTTCCATGCCTTGATGGCGACTTTTTCATCGCCGACACCTGTGACAAAAATAACGGGTGCATCATCCACAAAGCCAAGGACATCAAAAGCGGTCCCATCGCCAAGGGAGTAGTCGGCAATGATAATGTCGAATTTCTGTGATTTCAATATTTCCTGAGCTTTGGCGACAGATTCAGCTTCGGTGTAATCGTACGGCAGCTTTTCCTCGTCTACGAGGCGTTTGAATGCCATTCGATAGATTTTTTCGTCTTCTATCAATAAAATTTTGTATTTTTTGTTTTCCATAATCTGTTCTCCCATTCGGCGCTTTTATTAAAGCATTCCGCGGGTTAACCGTCCGTAATATTTTTCAATAAAATTCATGTACCATTATCCCTGATAAGCATTATTTGCGACGGTCTCT
>Ga0272442_10007093_pt1 | contig 14571 bp, 19 predicted proteins | sample SSMForm2O_FD_200262 | JGI IMG/M metagenome (GOLD analysis project Ga0272442, IMG submission 200262) | Marine sediment archaeal communities from Little Sippewissett salt marsh, Falmouth, MA, United States - SSM-Form-2O | ecosystem: Environmental > Aquatic > Marine > Wetlands > Sediment ...
CAGGTGCGCCACCGTGACCCAATCCCCCGCCATATCGCCGTCCGGAGAGACCGTCTGCGCGCGCTTGAACGTAGAGAACCCATACATGCCCACGACGAGCGGATAGTGACCGGGGGGCAGGTCAGCGGGCACCTGCAGCTCGTACTGGTCTGCGAAACGCATGCCCTGCCGCCACCGCGGGAACCAGAGCAAAGTGGGCGCACTGCCGCGCAGTGGGGCCTTGTCGTCCCCCTGTGCCCGGACCTGCAGCGACGTGTCGAGCAACTGCACAAAGACCTTGTAATTCTCTTCTATGGGGACCAGCGACTCCCACTCCAACAGGACGTGCAGCGTCTTGCCCGGCGTCAGCGCGATCGTCTCGCCCGCCTGGGAGACACGGCGACCGTTGATCCTGGCCTTGCGCACCAGGACCTCGCCGCGCAGGTTGCCAAGGGCGCCGTTGAGAAGCTCTTCGGATGGATAGGCACGAACGGTATTGAGCACACTCACTTCAGTCAGCTCGACCAGTGTCTCGCCCTCGTTCAAAGTCAGCTCTCGTCCCCCATTCGACCACTCGACGCCCACTTGCAACGGGTACTCGCCGGAAGACATGTGCCAGGGCACCGGCAGTTCAAACCGTTCGACGACGATCTCGCCGGGCTGCCACCAGGGCGTGCCGAACCGTTCGTTCATCGTGAACCGGTAGACCGTCTCGCCCAACTGCGCCCAGGGCAGGTAGAACTGGGGCTGCTCGGGATCGGGTGCCTCGGGCAGACGCATATAGAGGTCTAGCAGCAGCACCTGTCCGTGCAGCACAAGGCTCTGATCCAAATGCCACCCGACGATCTCAAACCGGTCCTCGGCGTTCACGGCGATGGGTATCGCCTCCCCGGGCAGTTCCCTGGGCCAGGCGGGCAGCACTTGCCACAGGTTGCCGGTAGGAAGCAGGCGGTACGTATCCGCCACGTGAGGCCGATAGGACGTCAAGTAGGTCGGTGCAGTGGACACAAAGGCCGACGCTGCATCGCGAAAAGGCGTGGGCGACACCGCCGAGACAGGGACAAATCGCAGATCGCTTTCGTCGGCAGCCCACATCTCCCGCCCTGATGGATCGGGCTCAAGCCGCTCGTACCGACCATCCAACGCGGCATAGTAGTAGAGAGGGGTCATTTTCTCCCACTCGGCGAGCACGACCGCCCCCTGCCCCTGCCCGCCAAAGCGCGCCTCCATCTGGGCTAACCACTCGTCCGCCGCCCGAAACTGTGACAGATCCATGCGCCGCACATTGACGACCAGCGACCAGATCGGCAAGATCGCTGCCAGCACGACCAGGAGCAGCGGGACACCGCGCCAGCGCTTGACCGCCGACATCGCCGCGGCCAGCCCCACACCGGCAAACACTCCCACGGCGACCACCGGCCCCAGGAGGTAGGCCATCGCGTCCTGGAGCACGTTCACCGTGACAAAGACAATGCAGGCCACGTACCCCGTGAGCAAGAGTGCCGGTCGCCAGCGACGTGCCCACAGCGACGCCGCCCCCGCTACCGCCAGCAGCAGCGTGGGCCACGTATACTGCAGCCCCAGGGGCACCCGCACGTCCCACAGCCGCAGGAGCACATCCCAAACACTGAACCCTCCCAGATTGACGCGCAGGCCTTGTGCGGTGACGATACGTACAAAGCCGGCCCAGGTGTGCATATCGCTGGGACCTGGCGCAGGCGGCGCGCCCAGAGCACAGCGAATCGGGTAGTATAGATAGGCACAGAGGCCCAGGGCCGCAAACCCAAACATGGCGGCGATCGTTCGCCCCTCCCTGAGGATGCGCGGGCGTACGACGAGCACAAAGAGCCCATACGCCGGAAAGGCAAACACGAGCAGCGGATGCTGCACCGGGCTGAGCCCGGCGATCAGGCAGAAAGCATAGAGCCAGCGATCGCTCTCTGTGCGCCACCAGCGGACCAGACAGAACAGCGCACAGGTCGCCAGCCAGGCAGTGACGATGTGCGCGTTGGCGTGGATGGCGTGCTGCCACACGTCAAGGCCTGTTGCCAAGACGGCAGCGCCCAAGATGGGCGGAGCCTGCGCCGCGAGCGATACGGCGGGCAGTTCGCGAGGCTGGAGCATCCACCCGATGCCATAGGCCAACGCAACCATCATCGCCCCACAGACCGCGGACAAGAGGTTCACACGCCAGGCCGGGCTGCCCCAGAAAACCAGCCGCGTAAAGAGGTTGCCGAACAGCGCATAGAACCCATAGCCAGGCGGATGCCCAATCCCCCACTGCGTGGCGATCACCTGGTACTCGCCGGGATCTCCCGGCACGACTGACGGAGCCATGTGGCGGACATAGACCGCCAGCGAGAGGCAAAACAGACAAGCGGCTATCGCCGGGGATAGCCAGCGTGGGGAGACCGAAATGGGCAGTCGCTTCTTCACAGAGCATTCCTTCAGGGATCTTGACGTCTGAGATACGTCGTGAGCGTTGCAGTGCAGGGAATTATACCATGCCCCTCAGACGTGCGAAAGCAAAGGCACAGATTTTTGACAAAGCCGTGAGAGACAAGTATACTGGGTGCACGACTGGGCATATAGATGTCGCCTCAGCAAGATCGGCTGCGCGGACACGGCCGACCCCGGCGGGGAGGGGAAAAATGAGTTCCACCACCGGCACAGACCTACAAACCGTCCTCTCGACCTTTTGGGATCGGGCCCACCAGGCCCAAGAGGCAGGCCAAGAGCATGAGGCACGCGCCTGGCTGGAGGCGATCGTCGATCTAGACGCGACCGACGTCGATGCCTGGTTGGCGCTGGCAGCCCTGATCCCCGACGCACGAGAGCAGATGTTCTGCTACTCGCGGGCGCTCGAAATAGCTCCCGGGCATCCCCAGGCCAAACAGGGCCTGCGCCAGGCCCGCCGGCAGATGCGCTAGCCAACGCCTCTCAAATCAACGATCACAAACACGAACACCCCGACAGCGACATTTGTGCCGCTGTCGGGGTGAATGCTTCATCAGGCACACACCCTGCTACACCATACCCAGAAGGGCATCCTATACCCAGAAGGGCATCCTGCGCCCATGCGGGTGTACGGACGATGGCTAGAGGACTAGCGCTTGGTGTACTGGGGCGCCTTGCGAGCGCGCTTGAGGCCGGGCTTTTTCCGCTCTTTGACGCGCGGATCGCGGGTCAAGAACCCACCACGGCGCATAACCGAGCGCAGTTCGGGGTCCGACTTGAGCAGGGCACGAGCCAACCCGTGCAGGATCGCCCCGGTCTGCCCGGTCACGCCCCCACCCTTGACCAACACGCTGACGTAAAAGTTGTCCTCGAGGCCAACGACCTTGAGCGGTTCGCGGATCTTGTCCGTGTCACCCAAGCGTGTGAAATACTCGTCAACGGGCTTGCCATTCACAACGATCTGCCCAAGGTTCTCACCTGTGTACAAGCGCACGCGCGCGGTAGCTGCCTTGCGGCGCCCTACACCCTCGTAATACACTCCTGCCATATTGATCTCCTCGCCTTAGAACTCGAAAGGTTGCGGTTTCTGTGCTTGGTGCGGATGATCCGGCCCGGCATAGACCTTGAGCTTGCCCAGCATCCGGCGTCCCAAACGGTTCTTGGGCAGCATTCCCTTGACGGCAGCCTTGAGCGCCGCTGTTGGGTGGCGTTCGAGCTGGTCGCGCAGGTTGCGGGAACGAATCCCGCCGGGATAGCCTGTGTGCCAGTAATAGGTCTTTTGATCCATCTTGCGTCCGCTTACCGCGATCTTTTCCGCATTGACCACAATCACATAGTCGCCCACATCAAGGTGAGGGCTGTAAATGGGCTTGTGCTTGCCCTTGAGCACAGTGGCGATCTTTGTAGCCAGGCGACCCAGAGTCAGCCCTTCGGCATCCACCACGTACCACGCGCGCTCGATATCGCTCACCTTGACAACGTGTGTCTTGTTCATACTCATTCCGGTACTCCTTGGTATTCTACAGCCATCAGGCACAGCCCGTGCGCTGGTGCAGTTGGGCCCGCCAAAGAACGGTCTGCTGCGGCGAATCGATCTGCAAACTCGTCCACAGTCAGTTCACCCCGCCCTACCTGCAGCAACGTTCCCACAATGCTTCTTACCATCCGATAAAGGAATGCATTTGCCACAATTCGGAAATGCATCACTTGGTTCCGTCTCCAGCCCGCCTCAAACACGTAACGGACCGTATTGTTCCCCTGCGGAGGCGTCCCAAAGGTCGCATAGTCGTGCTCTCCGCATAACAGACCTGCCGCCTGGTTCATCGCTTCCAGGTCCAGCGACCTCGACTCCCAGAGCGCCGTCCTTCGCGACAGTGGATCTCGAACCGGGTGATTCCACACCGTGTACCGGTACGAGCGGCTCGTCGCGTCGAACCGCGGGTGAAACGCCGGGTCTGTCTCTGCGAGCGATCGGATGACGACGTCCTTTGGTAGAACCGCGTTCCAGGCCCGCCACAACTCCTCGACCGATCGCTGCCAGCGGGTGCGAAAGGCAACGACCTGCCCTACCGCGTGTACGCCGCTGTCCGTGCGTCCCGCCCCAGTAATGCGCGTCGACTGCTGGGTGATGGTCCCTAGAGCGGACTCGAGTTCGCCCTGAACCGTACGCTGCTCCACCTGTACCTGGAACCCGGCAAAATCGGTGCCGTCATAGCCAACGGTTGCCCGTAGGCAGCGCTCCAGAGCCAGGGAAGGCGCAGCCCCAGCCATACAGGTCTTACTCTTCGACCAGCTCGATCAAGGCCATCGCTGCGCCGTCGCCCTGCCGGAACCCCAGCTTGAGCAGGCGCGTGTACCCGCCCGGTCGCTCCTGGTACCTTGGACCCAACTCGTCAAACAGCTTGCGAACAACCTCGGGATCTGACAGCCGTCCTGCTGCCAGCCGGCGCGCGTGTACGCCCATCGCGCGCACAGTCTGCTCCAATTCAGCCTCTTTGGCCTCCTGAGCATCGCCCGAAAGCTCTTGTGCTTGCTGTGACATACCCAACAGCTTTTTGGCACGCTTTTGCTGGATCATCGCCGAGAGCCGCTGCTCATCGTTTGCCTTGACCAGGTCCAGAATCGCGTCTGCCTGTCCACGACGCGACAGCGTAATCAGCTTTTCTGCGTGACCGCGGATAGCCCGTGCCTTTGCCTCTGTTGTCTGTATGCGCTCGTGCCGAAACAGATCTGTAATCAGATTGCGATAGAGCGCTTTTCTATGGCCGCTACTACGGCTCAGCCTGCGGCCTGCTTTGCGGTGTCTCATGGTTCACTCCACGTCTCGTCTTGTCAGTGCCATCAGCTTGGACAGCACCGATCCATCCCTACTCGTCCTCACCGGACTCTAGAAAGCCTTTTTCCTTCAGCCGGAGCTCCAACTCGTCCAGCGAAATCTGGCCAAAATTGCGAATGGCAAGCATCTCGTCTGCCCCCTTGGCCATTTTCTCCAGGACCTCACCGACCTTGGTAATGCCGGTGCGCTTGAGGCAGTTGTACACTCGCACGGAAAGATCCAGCTCTTCGATCGGCGTGTCGTACATGCGTCCGGCGAGAGCTTCCTCTTCCTCGACCTCGGGCTCCTCTTCCACCACAATCGCCTCGACATCTGCAAAGAGCGAAAAGTGGCGGATCAGCAACTGCGCAGACTGGTCCAGCGCTTCTTCCGGGCGTATTGTTCCATCCGTCCAGATTTCCAGCGTCAGGCTGTCAAAGTTGGTCATCTGACCAACGCGCGCGGCATCAATGCTGTAATTGACCTTACGGATCGGGCTGAACACTGCATCCACCGGCAGTTCGCCGATCGGCAGCTTGCCCCGGTCCTCAGAGGGTGAGTACCCGCGCCCAATCTCGACCGTCATCTCGACGTCGATCACGGCATCGGGGTCATCCACTGTAAACAGTTCCTGCTCGGGGTTGATCACTTCCACCTCTGGCGGGCAGATCAGGTCCCCAGCGGTCACGGTCCCCTCACCCTCGACAGAAAGGCGCAGCCGCATAGGCTCTTCTGTATACATCTTGAAGCGAATCTGCTTGATATTCAGCAAAAGCAACATCATGTCTTCTTTGACACCCGGGATCGTCGAGAACTCGTGAGGCACATCGCTCACTCGAATCGACGACACCGCCGCCCCACGAAGGGAGGACAGCAGTACCCGGCGCAGTGCATTGCCTAGTGTGGTCCCATAGCCATTCTCAAGAGGGCTGATTACAAAACGACCATAGTTCTGTACTGCAACCTCGCACTCTATTTGAGGTAACACCAAGTTCAACAACGTGCACTCTCCTAATCCCTGCGCAAGAAAACAAGCGCCTCATATACCGAACAAGACAAATGGACCTGAAACCACGACTTCCATCGGCGCAGACGACAGACATTTGTCCTGACCGGAACGCTCGCTTTCGGTTACCGGCTATAGTACTCTACGACAAGCTGCTCATTCACTGCTGAGTCGATCTCTTCGCGCGTCGGCAGACTGACCACACGTCCCGTGCCATCCACACTGTCCAGCGAAAGCCAGGCTGGCACCGCGTGCTCGGCCAACAACTCGCCAAGATCGCCAAAGGCAGCCTTTTGGCGGCTGGTCGGGTGGATCGAGATCACATCACCCTCTTTGAGCAGCGCCGACGGAACGTCGCAGCGATGCCCATTGACGTCAAAGTGCCCGTGGTTGACCAACTGGCGAGCCTGTGCGCGCGAGTTGGCAAAGCCCAAACGGTAAACCACATTGTCCAGGCGAGATTCGAGAATCACCAACAGGTTTGTACCCGTGATTCCCTTGCGGCGCATCGCCTCGCCATAGTAGCGGCGGAACTGGCGTTCCATCACGCCATAGATGCGGCGCACTTTTTGCTTTTCGCGCAACTGCTGCCCATAGGCCGAGGTGCGCCTACGGCGAAACTGCTGTTCGTACCCGTGCTCTCCAGGCGGATACGCACGTCGCTCCAAAGCGCACTTGGGCGAGAAGCAGCGTTCCCCCTTGAGAAAAAGTTTCTGTCCTTCACGCCGGCACAACTTGCATACCGGTCCACTGTATCTTGCCATCGTTCCTCCTGACTACACCCGCCGCTTCTTGGGCGGACGACAACCGTTGTGTGGCACGGGCGTCACATCTGCGATCGCGCGTACGCGCAACCCCGAGGCCTGCAGCGCTCGAATCGCCGCCTCACGACCAGGGCCTGGCCCCTTGACCAGCACCTCGACCTCACGCATCCCGTGGTCCATCGCGTTTCGACCGGCGTTCTCGGCTGCCAAACGTGCCGCATAGGGCGTGCTCTTGCGCGAGCCCTTGTACCCCACTGTTCCGCCGCTTGACCAAGCGAGGGTATTGCCTTCCATATCGGTTATCGTCACAATTGTATTGTTGAACGTTGCATGAATGTGCGCCTGTCCCATCGGCACATTCTTGCGCACACGCCGCGGCCCACTCCGGCGGGCTCCTCTACTTCGACCCATGTTGCCTCCTACTCAGCAAATCGCAGAAACTACTTCTTTTTGGCGCCACGACGGCGGCCACGACCGGCCACAGTCTTTTTCGGCCCCTTGCGCGTGCGCGCATTTGTCTTGGTGCGCTGTCCATGGACAGGCAGTCCACGACGATGGCGCAACCCACGGTAGCAGCCGATCTCCATCAGCCGCTTGATATTCATCCCGACCTCTCGACGAAGATCGCCTTCCACCTGGTAGTTGCGAGCAATCACCTCGCGCAGGCGGGCGATTTCATCCTCGGCCAGGTCCTTGACCCGGGTATTCGGGTCCACACCGGCCTGCTGCAGGATGTCGGTGCTGGTCGAACGACCAATACCATAGATGTAGGTCAGGCTGATCTCAACGCGCTTGTCGCGCGGCAAGTCCACTCCAGCAATACGTGCCATCCAAGACCTCCTTTATCCCTGGCGCTGCTTATGGTTGGGGTTCTGGCAGATCACACGAACCACCCCCTTGCGACGAACAATCTTGCACTTGGGGCACATCCGTTTCACAGCTGACGATACTTTCACAATACTTCCTCCCACTACTGATCCAAACGCGTCAGAATCTCTGCTTCACCATCTGTAATCGCGATTGTATGCTCAAAGTGTGCCGACAGTTCTCCATCCGCCGTCACAACAGTCCATCCATCGTCCAGGACACGCGTCCGCCAGGTGCCGACATTGACCATCGGTTCCAGCGCAATCGTCATCCCTGGCTCCAACTCGTACGTTCCCATTCCGGGATTGTAATAGTTTGCTACCTGTGGGTCCTCGTGCATCGACTGCCCGATGCCGTGTCCCGTGTACTCGCGCACGACGTCAAAGCCGCGTGTGCGAACGTACTTTTCGATCGCCTTGGAGATATCGCCAGTAAACTGCCCTCTCTGTGCGACGGCAATCCCTGCGTCCAATGCGCCCTTGGTCACCTGCAGCAATTCCCTGGCTTGCTCGCTCACCGTACCCACCGGCAGCGTCACCGCGCCATCGCCCTGGTAACCCTTGTAAATTGTTCCGACGTCGATGCTGATGATATCGCCGTCGTGCAGCACTCGGTCCGGACTCGGTATGCCGTGCACAATCTCTTCGTTCACCGACGCGCAGATCGAGGCCGGAAAGTCATTCACGCCTCTGTGCGGGTACCCCTTGAACGAAGGAACCGCGCCGTGCTGGCGGATGATTTGTTCTGCTGCTTCATCCAACTGCGCCGTCGTCACGCCCGGTGCAACCATATCGGCCATCGCCGCCCAGACAGTCGCGACGATGCGATTCGCTTCCCGCATCAGGTCCAGCTCGCGCTGTCCTTTGAGAACAATCGACATCTAGCCAGCACTCTCGACAGCCGACAACAGCGTGCCGTACACAACATCTACATCTGGCTCACCGTCGACCTCGACCAGTACGCCAGCCGAGCGATAGTAATCGATCAACGGGCTGGTCTGCTCCATATACACGTCGATCCGCCTCTTGTGCGTCTCTGGCGTATCGTCCGCCCGCTGGTACAGCGTCCCGCCGCACACATCACACACCCCGGCCTTTGCCGGAGGGCTGAACAACTGGTGGTACACGGCCTTACACTGCTGGCACGTCCAGCGTCCACCCAGACGTCCGAGCAGCAGATCCTCACTGACCCGGATGTACGGTGCGATCGCAATGCAGTATCCCTTTTCCTCGAGCGCGGTGTCGAGCGCCTCTGCCTGGGCTAGCGTACGCGGGAACCCATCCAGAATGGCCCCCGCCGCACAGTCCTTCCGGGAGAGGCGATCCATCACCATAGCAATCGTCACATCGTCCGGGACCAGCTCGCCCTTGTCCATGTAGGACTTGGCCAACAGTCCCAACTCGGTCTGGTTTCCCAGGTTCTCCCGAAAGAGATCCCCACTCGAGACGTGCGGCAGGCCCAACGCCTCAGCCAACTTGACGGCCTGTGTTCCTTTACCTGCGCCGGGCGCTCCCAAGAGCACCACGTATTTGGGCTTACCGGACATTGCGTTCTCCTCTACGTCCCAGGGCCTACTTGATAAAGCCCTCATAGTGACGCATACGCAACTGGGCCTCTAGCTGCTTCATCGTGTCCAGGACCACACCCACCGCAATGAGCAAACCCGAACTCGAGATGATCATCCGCGATGACTGAGCCGTTGTCTCTATGCCGACACCGGCCAGTATCAAGTTCACGAGCCACGGCAAGATGGCGACCACCCCCAAAAAGATCGCGCCCACCAACGTGATGCGTCGCAGCACGCCCATCAAGTAGTCCGAGGTGCGCCGTCCGGGACGGATCCCCGGGATAAAGCCACCCTGCTTTTGCAGCATTTCGGACATATTTTGTTGCTGAAAGATCGTGTCCGTGTAAAAGTAGGTGAAAAAGACCACCATCGCAAAGTACATCAAATAGTACCAAACGCTGTTGCCGTTGAACACCCCATAGACGACATTCGCCACGCTACTGATCCACGGCGTTTCCGAGTTAACAAAGTACGATGCGATCACGCCCGGGAACATCAACAGAGACTGCGCAAAGATCAGCGGGATCATGCCTGCCGAGTTGACCCGGAGCGGGATAAAGGTGCTCTGCCCGCCGGCGACACGCAGACGGCTGCCACGCATCCCTAGTACACGCTTGCCATACTGGACCGGGATGCGGCGCTGGCCCTCTTGGACGTACACGATGACGACGATGGTCAGCACGGTGACCATCGCAAACACCAGCAGCTCGACCCACTGTCCCCACAGGCTCGCCAGCCGGGAGGGAATGTTGGAGACGATACCGCCAAAGATAATCACCGACAGCCCATTGCCGATCCCGTCGTTGGTGATCAACTCGCCCAGCCAGATGGCAAACATTGTCCCTGCCATGAGCGTGAGCAGCGTCGATATCGTCGGTAACAAGGCCTCAGGCGTGAACCCAAAGTTCTGAGGCGAAATCACCTGGTAGCTCGCCTGCAGTACGCGTACCTGACCGTAGGCCTGCAACAGCGCCAACGGAATGGTCAGCAGGTACTGGTAGCGGTTGTACTTGTTCCGCCCCGCCTCGCCCGATTTCTGCAGCTCTTCGAGCGCAGGGATCAGCGGCGTCAGCAACTGAAAAATGATCGTCGACGTAATATAGGGCGACACGCCAAGCATCATGACCGAAAAGTTGGTCATTGCACCACCGGAGAACATATCTAGCAAGTTGAGCAACGAGTTCTCTTGGGCAATCTGCTGCAACACGGCCCGGTTGATGTTCGGAAGGGGCACGTGTGCCGCCAAGCGATAGACCACCAAGATCAACAAGGTGATCAGTAGCTTGCGCCGAAGATCCGGCAGTTTAAAGGCGTTTACCAAACCCTGTAGCATTACTCACTCCTTGGTCTCGCCAACCAGTACAGTAGACGGTGGCTATCCCTCGTAGGGCAATACCTCTGCGACACCGCCAGCCGCCTCAATCTTGGCCTTTGCCGAGGCCGAGAACCGGTGCGCTTTGACAGTCAGCGCACGGTCTAGCTCGCCCTCGCCCAGAATCGCAACAGCTGACACTGCCTTGCGGATCAGCCCGGCCTCCACCAGAACCTCCGGCGTGACCTCGCCTTCCAATGCCGCCAGCTGGCCCACATTGACCGCGGTGTAATGGATCCGGTTTCGATTTCGGAAACCGTGCTTTTGGGGCAGGCGCCGCACCAACGGCAACTGACCACCCTCAAAGTAAGGACGCACGCCGCCGCCGGAACGAGAGTTCTGTCCCTTTGTACCGCGACCAGCGGTCTTGCCCTTGCCTGCCGCAATGCCGCGTGCCTTGCGCATGCGACGCTTTTTGGCCCCAGGAGCGGGCTGCAAATCATGCAACTTCATGCTCGCTATCCTCCACAGTCCGGCAAACATGCCCGGACAGACAACACTACTTGACCTCTTGAACGACGACGAGGTGTTCCACCTTGCGCAGCATGCCGCGCATCACGTCGTTGTCCTCGACCTCAACCACATCGCCTAGACGCTTCAAGCCCAAGGCGCGGAGTGTCCCTCTTGTTCGGCGGGGACTGCCGATCATGCTCTTGGCGTACTGGACGCTCAGTTTCTTCTTGCTCTTTCTCTTACTCATTGCTCTGGCTCCATGGAGGGCTCACCTCAGACAGCGGCACGCCGCGCATCGCCGCCACGGTCTCTGGGCTTCTAAGCGAACGCAACCCCTCGATGGTGGCCATCACGACGTTCAGTACATTCGAGCTGCCGAGCGACTTGGACAGAATGTCCTTGACCCCTGCCGCCTCTACAACCGCGCGAACGCCGCCCCCGGCAATAACGCCCGTACCACGGGATGCCGGACGCAAGAGGACCCGGGTCCCACCGTGTTCGGCGACGGTATCGTGCGGAATCGTTGACCCAAACAGTGCCACAGAGCGCATATTCCGCCGCGCGAGGGCTGCACCTTTGCGAATCGCATCCGGCACGCTACGGGCCTTGCCCACACCGACGCCCACACTACCATTGTTGTCGCCTACGACGATCACTACGCGGAACCCAAACCGGCGACCGCCCTTGACCACCTTGGCCACACGAGCGATATCGACAATGCGTTCGTCCAGCTCGTCCCGCTCTTCGCGCTGTCGTCCTCGTCGTCTTCTTCTATCCATCATTCCTCCAGTAGTTCCCCTTGGGTTCTTGCACTAGAACTTGAGACCGGCCTCGCGAGAAGCGTCTGCCAGCGCCTTTACACGGCCGTGATAGAGATATCCGCCGCGGTCAAAAACCACTTGCGACACACCACTCGACAACGCCTTCTCTGCCAGTCGCTTGCCGACGATCTTGGCCTGTTCCGTCTTGTTCAACCCCGACACCTGTTCGCGAACCTCTGCGTCCAGGGTGGAAGCTGAAACCAACGTGCACCCGGCTACATCGTCAATGATCTGCGCATAGATATGCTTCAAGCTGCGAAAAACGCTCAAGCGAGGTACGCTTGATGTACCGGCGATATTTTTGCGAACGCGCTCATGTCGCCGTACACGCGCAGCAGTCCTTGTCTCTTTCATGAATTCCTCCTGTACCAAGCAGGTATGGTATCAAACAGCGACCTAGCCGACCTTACCAGCCTTACCAGCCTTACGTCGTACGTATTCGCCACGGTAGCGGACTCCCTTGCCCTTGTAGGGCTCGGGCGGACGCCACGCACGAATATCCGCGGCGACCTGGCCAACAACCTGCTTGTCAATGCCCTCGACGATCACACTCCCCACCAGCGAGCGGTTCGTTCGGTCACCCGGAGCAACGGTAAACGTCACACCTGGTGGCGGAACAACCTCGATCGCGTGCGAATGGCCCAGTTGCAGGACCAGATTCTCGCCGCGCAACAAGGCACGGTAGCCCACGCCAAAGACATCGAGTGTCTTGGAGAACCCTTGGTTCACACCGATAACCATATTGTTGATCAGGGAACGCGTCAGACCGTGCAACGCCTTGTGCTGTCGCTGTTCTGTCGGACGACTAACCACGACCTCACCGCCCACCAACTCGATCTGCATGTCAGGGTGAAACGTCTTTTCTAGCTCGCCCTTGGGTCCCTTTACCTTGACTGCGCTCCCACTGACCTGTACCTGAACGCTATCAGGGATCGGGATGGGCAGATTACCTACTCGTGACACTGCAACACCTCCACACTCCGACTCACTAGACTCTCGGAGACTCGCTCACTCACAGCAAACAAGGGGTTACCAAACGTAACAAAGCACCTCGCCGCCAACACTCATCTTTCGCGCCTGACGGTCGGTGACTATCCCCTTTGGCGTCGACAAGATGGCGATGCCCAGGCCACTCAGCACCCAGGGGATCTCTTTCTTGCCTACATATACCCGACACCCGGGCTTGCTTACGCGCTTGAGCCCGGAAATCACGGGCTTGCGTTCCTTGCGCTCACCGACATACTTGAGCCAAACACGCACCTTGGGCTGTGGCTGATCCGGAACCACGTCATAGTTCTGGATAAAGCCCTGCTCCTTTAGAATGCTCAAAATCGCTAGCTTGAGCTTGGACGCCGGCAAGACCAGCGAAGTGTGCCCAGCCAGGATTGCGTTTCGCATACGCGTCAACATGTCCGCGATAGGATCTGTCATCATAGTCTCAATACCTCTCCAAACTTGTTCCAGTCAGTCGAGCTACCAGCTCGACTTGACCACACCGGGAAGCTGCCCCTGAAGCGCCATCTCGCGGAAGCAAATACGGCAAAGTCCGAACCGACGCATATACCCTCGCGGACGCCCACAGATCTGGCAGCGATTTCGCACGCGCACTTTGTACTTGCGGCGCTGCTCTCGGTATGGCATACATGTTTTTGACACACTGGCCTCCTTGTGTAGCCGTCACCCATGTCTGGGTTCAGGCAAAATCCTACAGCTCTGCTCGCGCAAAGGGCATTCCCAACAGAGCCAACAGACTACGTGCTTCCTCATCCGTCTTGGCTGTCGTCACAATCGTGATGCCCATGCCACGCACCTTGTCGATACTGTCGTAATCGACTTCGGGAAATACCAACTGTTCACGCAACCCTAGGGAATAGTTGCCACGCCCATCGAACGCGTTGGGCGAGATACCCCGAAAGTCGCGACGGCGGGGCAATGCAACATTGCACAGCCGGTCAAAAAAGTCCCACATCCGGGCCCCACGCAGCGTGACCTTGGCCCCGATCTGGCGGCCCTCACGCAGCTTGAATGCCGCAATGGACTTGCGCGCGCGGGTCACAATCGGTTGCTGCCCGGTAATGGCGCGTAGGTCCTCAGTAGCTGCATCAAGAACCTTGGCATTCTGCAGCGCCTCACCCAGACCAACGTTGACCACAATCTTTTCCAGGCGAGGAACCTGCATCAGGTTCTCATAGCTAAACTCTTCCATCATTGCCGGAACAACCTGGTCCCGGTATTGCTCTTTAAGTCTCGGCATGACTCAACTCCTCAACTGCTCAGTCGACCTGCGCTTCGCACTTTTTGCAGACGCGCACCTTGCCATCGTCCGTCACAGCGTAACCCACGCGGGTTTTCTCCTGGCAGCTTGGGCACACCAACATCACGTTCGCGACATCGATCGGTGCTTCTAGCTCAATCCGACCACCAGGGGTTTGCTGTCGACCAGCCGGAATCGGACGCTGGTGCTTGATGA
>Ga0272442_10007094_pt1 | contig 14570 bp, 9 predicted proteins | sample SSMForm2O_FD_200262 | JGI IMG/M metagenome (GOLD analysis project Ga0272442, IMG submission 200262) | Marine sediment archaeal communities from Little Sippewissett salt marsh, Falmouth, MA, United States - SSM-Form-2O | ecosystem: Environmental > Aquatic > Marine > Wetlands > Sediment ...
CTATTTTCAGCGCAAGCGGCGTATGCCTTCTGATCGCTGCTCCCCGTATCTGGAAGTTTGCCGCCGTGCTACGCAGGGCGCGGCCAACACCCAGCAGGGCCGTATCGGCTTGTTCAGGAGATTCGAACATGCCCATGTAGAGGCGATTCCAGTTGCCGAGGCTGTCCAGCGTGAGAGGTACTACATACACGTCGTTGAGCCCGCGTTCCCTGAGGAGATTTCGCGCCGCCATGGCCTGGGTCAGGAAACGGTAGGAGCCGATCTGAATCGAGTATGCGAGTTTTTCGTGCTGCCGGGCGGCAGCAAGCAATGCTTCCTGTTCCTGGGCCAATCTGATACTGTCGGCGCGGGCCTTCAGGGCGAGGGCCGCTTCCTCATCTTCCCTGCCAAGGCCGGGGATCAGGCCTTGTATTGCGGTAATTACCGGCAGACGGCGAACAAGGGAGCTGACAGTTCCCTGTTTCCAGAGGATAAACATCCCTGCTGAAAGCAAGAGCAGAAGGGCCACAGTGACGAGAGACCTGGCCCTGGAGCGCTTTGCGGGTTTTTTTGCCCGTTTTGCCCGGGGGGCGGCTTCCGCGGCCTCCGGCTCTCCCAGCTCTTCCAGGGTTAATCCTTCACCGATATCTTCCAGCTCGGCAGCGCCGGAAAGAAGATCGTCTATATCCTCATCAGCAGGCTCTTCACCACCCTCCGCTTCTTCCTCAGCAACTGCCTCTACCGGCTCACCGGTCCCTTCCTCGGCAATCTCTTCCAGAACAGGCTCGGCTTCTTCTTCCCCTGCCGGCCCCTCGGCCACTTCCTCAGCGGCCGCCTCAGGCTCCGGCGCAGCTTCGCTCTCAGCTTCCTCTTCGGCCGGCTCGGACACATCTTCACCTGTTTCCTCAAGCTCGATCTCCTCGATCTCTGCTGCGGCCTCCTCCTCGCCTGCAGCCTCCTCAGCCGGGGCTTCTTCTTCGGTTTTTTCCTCTGCAAGCTCATCTTCTGCTGCCGTGGGTTCCTCCGGCCCGGCCTCTTCTGCCGCAGCCCCCTCTTCAGCAGCGCCTTCCTCCTCCATGGCTTCCAGCTCTTCCTCGTCAAGCACTGTCAGTTCTTCTTCTCCCAACTCTTCAAGACCTTCTTCCGGAACTTCCTCCACAGCTTCCTCCGGTGCAGCTTCTTCTGCAGCTTTTTCTGTTGGAGCTTCTTCCGGGGCTTCCTCTTTCGGGGTTTCTTCCATGGTTTCCTCGGCGGTTTCCTGGGCCGGGATTTCTTCGGCTGCTTCTTCTCCAGCCTCTTCCTCAGAAGCTGCCTGGTTTGCAGGCTCGGCGCTTTCGGCAGGCTCCTTTTCAGGCTCAGCCTCAGCAGCAGCCGCCTCGCTGAGTGGGTCGGGATCGAGCTGGACTTCCATTTCCTCCGGCGAAGGCGCGTTCAGAGCCTCTTCAAAACTTTTCATCTTTTCCAGAGCGCTCTGGTCTTTTTCTTTATCGGTTTCCGGTTCCTCTTCGGCAGCTTCTTCTTTCATCTCGAGTTCGTCTTCCGGATCAGCCTGTGTATAGAGAGCCTCGGTGTCCACTTCTTCGGCTTTTTCGCCATTTTCTTCCCCTGCGGCTTCAGCTTGCTGGGTCGGGCCGGGCTGCCCTGTTTCAGGCTCCTGCTGAGCGGGAGCTTCGATTTCACCTTCGATTCGAATCTCCTCTGCATTTACACTGATCGATTCGACAGTTTTCCCGGCGGCCTCGGCTTCGGCGGCCTTCTCGACCGGTTCCTCTGCCTCGGGCTGAGAGCCTTCAGCGGTTTCTTTTACCTCGGCCATGTCCGTCAGTCCAGGCAATTGGTCAATATCCAGGTATCCACCTATTTCCTTGCTCACGGAAGAGTCATCAGCCGCTTTCAGCGGTTGTTTATCATCGTCATCGAGAAAAAGCAGCTCCTCGGGCAGGAATATTTCCTCTTCTTCCTCCAGGGCCGCCTCCTGCACCGGTTTTTCCCCGGAAACCACGGCAGCTTCTTCTTGCTTTTCCTTGCCCGGCTCTATTTCGGGTAGCTCGGCAATGCCGGTTTCCGGTTCATCCAGGCCGGGAAGGCTTTCTTTCTCTGCCGGGGGCTGCTCGCCTGCTTCTTCCGTTGCAACTGCCGCGGCTGCAACCTCTCGCAGTGCCCCGGCCTCTTCTTCGGACGAGGCTTTCTCTTCGCCCTCTTCCGGCTCTTTTTCCCCGCTCAGCCAGATGATGCGCAGCGAGGATTGCGGGGAGGAGCGGCTGGTCAGTTTTCCGACCAGGTCCGGGAGCTGTTGTTGGGTTTCGCTGTCGAGAGGATCGGTAAAAACCAGCACCTGGTCTGCTTGGTTGAGTGCGGCGAGATCGGTAAACCGCTCCAGCGGTGGGGCGAGGATCACGACCGGGCCGTCGGCCTGGCTGGCGGTCCAGCCGATGAGCCGGTTCCAGCCCGGGTCGGCGTAAATCTCGGCGGCTCGCGGGGTGAAAGTCCCGGCGCTCAGGGTTTTCAACTGCGGGAGGCGCGTGCTGGAGCGGAGAATTCTTTTCGGCGAAATGCCATACAGGAAATGATCGCTGAGTCCCTCGGTATTCTCTTCCCCGAGAAGGTCACTGTGCGGGGCGGCGATATCCAGGTCCAGAGCGACTTTTGAGCCCTCCCGATCGGTGATTCCGCGGAAGGCTTGCTCCAGGGCGCTCCTCACCCTCGGATGGTCGTTCAGCGGCAGAAGCGCGATTATTTTCGCCTCCCCGGAAGCCTGGCTCACTCCGGAAGCGAGATCTTCCTTTTTGCTGCCGGAAAAAGCGTATTCGAGTTGAGGGAATTCTGCGCTGAGCCGCTCGGCAACGGATTTTTCCAGGATGGAGTGTTTCTGATTCAGGTCTTCGAGGTTTCTGGTAAATTCGGTCATGCGGTCGATTTCGGGATTAACGGGTGAAATTTATTGCCTGTTTGAGCGGAAAACTCCCTTCATCACTTTTCAAGACCCTGACATTTTCAAGTTCCTCTCTTTCCAGGCAAGAGAGACATTGCTCAGCGGCTCCCACCAAGCCGACACTGGTACCGAAGCTGCTCAAAAGGCAGGCTGCTCCCTCGCTGTTAGTGATAATCCTGTCACAGGAGGCCAGAGTGGTAAGCATCTGCCGTAAATCGTCAAAGAAATAAACGTACGGGCTCGCTTCCTCCCATTTGCGCATTTGTTCCGCAGGAGCCAGGTTCCCTGCCACAAGCAGATGGAGCGGGTCGAATTCCTTGACCAGTTCGTTCGAAAAACTACGCAACAAACGTTCCAGGCCCTTTTGACCTGTATTCCACTGGGGGACGAAACCGATAAAGTTCCCCTTGACCCTGGAGCTTTTCCTCCGGCGGATGAATCGTGCAGCCCGCCGTTTTTCCTCCTCCTTGGGATGAAAGGCCGGCAGTGCTTCTGTTTGAGGCTGCTCTATCTGTAGCGCAAGAAAAATGTGCCAAAAACGCTTGCACAAACTCTCTTGCCCGGGAATATTCTTTACGATGAGGTTATAGTATTTCTCATTTTCGAAATCAGGCAGGCCGGTCCTTATTTTCGCCTCGCTGTGATAGGTCAGAAGAGCTTCCGAACGGCCTGAGAAGGAGAGATTTATGCCCCAGTCGAAATTTTCCTGCCGGAGCAGGCTGGTCGTTCTGCGGAAAACACTGTCGAACGGGTGGGGGCTGCGGTGGCCCCAGGGAATTACCCGCACTCTTTTGATTTTATCCAGCAGGCATGCCTGGTCGGGCCTGAGCACCACGGTTATTTCTGCGAGGGGAAATTTCTCCAGTAGGGGAAAGATGAATCTCTGGGTCAGGCTGAAATCAAGAAGGCTTTCCCCTGGAACGAAAAGAATTTTACGCGGGTCGGTGATATAACGCCTGAAAGAGACCGCTTCTCTGCTCTCCGGCTGGCGGAAAAAGCGCTCCAGCAGCGTATCTGTCTTGACCAGAATGTTTTCGATAAGGGTAGAAACCATTATACTACCCGGCGGTGCAGAAAGTAAAAGTTAAGCCGCCAGGAACGATTAGCAGCATGAACACTATCTGCTTGCAAGATAGATCAATTAATATTAAAGTTAAACCCTCTATTTGTCAACGAAATAGTAATTTGACGGAATTCTAAACAGTTAGAAGTTAACAGGGAAGTTTTCATGAATACCGTTAAAACCGTCAAATGAAAGAAGGCGGCTGTTTGGAATCGAAATTCAGGCACAAGTTTGAGTACGCCCTGGTCAGAATGGCAGTTGCCGTGCTGGCGAGACTCCCAGTTTCTGCGGCTCTGGCTTTCGGCCGCTTTCTCGGCTCTGTGGCCTGGCAGGTGGTGGGGCTCCGCCGCAGGCTGGTAATGGAAAGCCTTCAACGGGCATTCCCGGAAAAGAAAACCGAACAACTGAACGCTTCGGGTCTGGCCTGTTACCGAAACCTCGGCAGTTGTTTCGTGGAGATGTTCCGCATATACCGGCTTTCCACACCGCAGATGCAGCGCAGGGTAACTTTTCAAGACCGCCGGATCATGGACCGGGCTCTCGAACAGGGCCGCGGGGTGATCAATGTTACTTTCCACTACGGCAACTGGGAGCTGATGGGAGCCTTTGCCGCGCGGTGCGGGATGCCGCTGGATGTCATCGCCAGGGGGCAGCAGAACCCTTATTTCGACAGGTATATCGAGCGCCTGCGCAGTTCGAACGGGATGCGCATGATCCCGACAGGTGTGGCTAAAAAAGAGGTGGTGCGCTCTCTGCGCCGCGGGAGGATAGTCTGTTTTCTGGCTGACCAGGATGCGCACCGGGTGGGAGTCTTTGTCGATTTCCTGGGCCGGCCCGCCTCGACCCCCAAAGGCCCGGCGCTTTACGCGTTCAAGACCGGCGCGCCGGTAGTGCTCTCGATCATGCTGCCGCAGGGGGATGCCGGGTGGAAGATAGTGTTCGAGCCGGTGCCGCGCCCGGAATCGGATAATCTGGAGGAATTTATCGCCGAAATGACCGCTTATTATACCAACCGCCTGGAATATTACGTGAGACAAGCCCCGGAGCACTGGTTCTGGCCCCACCGGAGGTGGAAAACGGAGCCCTGCAAATTATCAGATTAAACCTTTGATATTAGCCCAAGCTTTGATGAGTGTTATCTAGTCCGCATGTAAATTTTCTTGAACAAATTGTGTTGTACCGGAAATATATTTAGTCTTTCCTTTATTACTTGACTGGACAGAAGCCGCCTGTTATATTGCCGAAACCAATCGAAAGATAACGAAAATTTCCTATCCCATTGTATTTCAAGCTGATACTGCGGCCATTAAGTGTTCACAGAAGAAAGACAGAAAAAAATCCTGGACTTGATCCAGAAGAAAGGGCGCCTGAAAATTTCCGAGCTTACCAGCATGTTTGGAGTGAGCGAGGTCACTCTGCGCTCGGACCTGTCAAGTCTGGCTCGCCAGGGATATCTCACCCGCACGCATGGGGGCGCGCTGCTTCACGAGCGAAGCATTTTCCCGGGCAAGGCGGTCTTGAGTTTCGGCGAAAAGGACGTGCCCAACCTGGCGGCCAAGCGCCGGATCGGCAGGAAGGCCGCGGAGTATATCGAAGATGGGATGAACATCCTGCTCGATTCAGGCACCACGATCCTCGAGATCGCCCGCAACCTGCATCAGTTCAAGGGCCTCACCGTGATAACCGATTCGATACCGGTAGCAGTGGAGCTGAGCGATCACGAGGATATCACGGTGATCCTCACCGGGGGAGTGCTGCGTCCGGCGAGCCTGGCAGTGATCGGCCCTGAAAGCTGGTCGATGCTGGAAAAAATCCACGTGCAGCGCGCCTTTATCGGAGCCAGAGGAGTTTCGGTGGAGCAGGGGTTTTTCTGCGGCAATGCTGTGGAGGGTGAAACCAAGAGGCGGATGATGGCCTGCGCCGAGGAAACTTTTGCAGTGGTCGACAGCAGCAAGTTCGGTTCCACGAGCCTGGTGCCGTTCGCCGTTTTCGATGATTTCGACTGCCTTCTGGCGGATCGTCTGGAACAGGACATCCTCGATCTGGCGAAGGAGAAAAATTTGAAGGTTATAACCTGCAACCCGAAAACACATATAGCGGGGAGAAAGTGATGAGTAAAGTCAAGGGCAATTGCCTGGTGGCCCAGTCAGGGGGACCCACTGCGGTAATCAACGCCTCGGCCTGCGGGGTGATCCAGCAGGCCTGGAAAAGCGAGTTGATCCAGGGCGTGTACGGAGCTTATAACGGGATTCTGGGGGTGTTGAAAGAGGAGCTTTTCGATATTGGCGCCGAGGACCCGGATACGGTCGAGATGCTCAAAATAACACCGAGCGCCGCCCTGGGAAGCTGCCGCCACAAGCTGAAAAAACTCGAAGACAGCCGGGCGGACTACGAGCGCGTGCTCGAGGTGTTCAAGGCCCACGATATCCGCTACTTTTTCTACGCCGGCGGCAACGATTCCATGGATACGGCCGCCAAGATCAAAGACCTGAGCGCTCAGCTCGGTTGGGAGATGATCGTGATGGGCGTGCCCAAAACAGTGGACAACGACCTGGCTTTCACCGACCACTGCCCCGGTTACGGCAGCGTGGCGAAATTTATCGCTGCCAGCGCAATGGAAGCCGGCCGCGACACCGAGAGCCTTTCTACTTTTGATACCTGCGCGGTGATGGAAACCATGGGCCGCAACGCCGGGTGGATCGCCGCTGCAGCCGCGCTTGCGCGCCGCTACGAGGAAGACGCTCCGCACCTGGTGTATGTGCCTGAGGTCAGTTTCTCCAGGCAGAGGTTTGTCGAGGATGTGAAAAGGGTGCACTCGGAGTTCGGGCGCTGTTTTATCGCTGCCAGCGAGGGCATGCGCTGGGACGACGGCAGCTACGTGGCAGAAGACAAGAGCGTGATGGCAAAGGACAGTTTCGGGCACTCTCAGCTCGGCGGGGTGGCGCAGGTGCTGAAAAAAATAATCGAGGATGAGCTCGGGCTGAAAACCCGCTGGATGATGCAGGGGCTGACCCAGCGAAACGCGATGCATTTCGCCTCCCGCACAGACCGGGACGAGGCCTGGCTCTGCGGCGCCGAGGCGGTGCGCCAGGCAGTGTCCGGCACCTCCGGCTATATGGTCTCCCTCGAGCGGGTATCGAGTTCCCCCTACGAGGTGAAAACCGGCCTGGCCAGGCTCGAAGACGTTGCCAACGGCGAAAAGAAGCTGCCCAGGCAGTGGATGAACGAAGAAGGCAATTTCCCCACTGCCGAGTTCCTGGACTACGCCAGGCCGCTGATCGAGGGAGAGGTGAAAGTGCCCATGGCCGGAGGCCTGCCGATGTTCATGCGGTTCGAGAGAAAATGGCTGCCCGGGAAGTGCAAGGAGTATCAGGTGGGATGATCGCCTGCTGCGGCTGGAAAATACCGGCAATACCAAATATTATTAATCCAATTGGAGAATCCTGAACAGAAAGGTTCGAAATAACATGAGCGCAGAACTTGGTAAAGTGGACATAAACGAGCTTGCGCAAGAAGCGGGTAAAGCCGTGGGTGAAGGCGCAGGCGCTCTGGCGAAAGTGGAAGGGATCTATCCGCTGTCCGTAAAGTTCGCAGACGGCGCATTCTTTTGCCTGGCCCGCACCGGGCAGGGCAAGCGCCTGGTCGTGCTCGGAGAGGGCAAGGCTGCCGGTGATTTTTCAGGCGAATCGGTCTCGGGCGTGAAATTCTGTGCGCTGGATGCTGAAAATGCAGCCGCGCTCCGCAATTATTTCCCCTGGACAGCCCCGGTGCCGATCGGCAGGCGCGCTTCTTTCGGCACCGGAGACAGGCTTGGTGTGGCAACCCCCGGCCACCTTCAGGCTTTCGCCCCTTACGAAATTTTCCCCGTGCTCGCCCAGCAGTCTATGCGCGAGTTGGGCAGAACCGGGCGCACAGCCCAAGATGTGATTGACGACGCGGGCTGGGGCGCGTTCGAGGCAGGCTATGTCGGTACGTTCGCTGCTGACGCGGACCATATCAAAAAGATCGATGAAGCTCTCGACTGCTACAGGCTGGGTTTCACCATGTTCACTATCGACGCCTCGGACCAGATCGACCTCCAGGCTGTGCACCTCTCCGATGAACAGGCCCTGACCGGGTTCCGGGAAATCCCGGCATACCGGCAGATCACCGAGCGCTACGCAGACAAAAGCTGGAATTTCTCGCGCGGCGGAGTGAGTGTGGATATCGCGTTTTCGGACGCAGAGCTGGCCCGCTGCGCACTGGTTTACCACAAGGCTGTGGAGCACATGGCAGCAATATATGACCAGCTTCGAAAAGTTTCCGGAGCAGAGGCCGGTTTCGATTTCGAGGTCAGCGTGGATGAGACCGAAACCGACACCACCGAGCGCGATCATTTTTTCGTGGCAACCGAGCTCGCTGAGCGCGGCGTGAAGTGGCAGAGCCTTGCGCCGAAATTCACGGGCCAGTTCCAGAAAGGTATCGACTATATCGGCGACAAGGCGAAGTTCGAGCAGCAGTTTGCCGCCCACGCCCTGATCGCAGAGAATCTGGGGCCGTACAAGATCAGCGTGCACTCGGGAAGCGACAAGTTCTCGATTTTCCCCCTGGTGGGGCAACATACCGGCGGATATTTTCATCTCAAGACTGCCGGAACGAGCTGGCTGGAGGCGGTTCGCGTAATTACCGTGAAAAATCCCGCTCTCTACCGCAGGATGCACGAGTTCGCCCTGGAGCATTTCGAGCAGGACCGGGCGAGCTATCATGTGACCACTGACCTGGCGGCGATCCCGCCGGTGGACTCGCTGGCGGACAGCGATCTGCCCGCCCTGATGGACAAGGTCGACTCCCGCCAGCTTCTGCATATCACCTACGGCTCCCTTCTCTCGTGCAGGGACGGCGCGGGTGCGTTCCTGTTCCGGGATGAGATATACGGTGCGCTTTATGATTACGAACAGACCTATTACCAGATGCTGGAGCGCCATATCGGCCGCCATATCGAAACTCTCGGGGTGAAAAGACGTTAGCCAATTGTGCTCCTGGTTTGCGGCAGTAATAAATTAGAATAGTGTCCTGTAAAAATAGTTTATGAATTAAGAGTTCTTTTTAATTCAGGCAGTTACAGTGAGCTAATGCAAAATGGATTGATGGGAGGAGTATCTTTAAGTTCCTTGAAGTGCTCGGTTTCTCTCTGCGGCCGCAGGCCGTCTTATAAGGGCCGCATGTTCGAGAAAAGCTACATGAGCGTGTAAAGGCCAGGTAATTTCCATGGCAGGCAGAGCGGAGCCAGAGCGGTTGGCATGCCATTGATTTGGCTTGCCTTGCGCAAGCCGAATCAGGCGAGCATCCCAGGAGCGTCTTTTTACCTGGAAAACAACAAAGGATATAAAAGCCGTGTTGGCAGTCGAGTTTGCGGCCCGAAAAAACTTTTGTTTACTTTTGGTTACAAAAGTAAAATAAAATATTTTTCTTTCTGCCTGTCAGTTAACTGGACAGTACTGAATAAATTTAAATTTAAAATAAGGGTCGCGGAGTGCTCTCCGCATGAAGAGAGGAAATCATGGCTAATGACTATGTAGCGCAGATGTTCGATGTTTCAGGCAAGGTTGTGGCTGTCACCGGGGGGGGAGGGATTCTTTGCAGCGTGATGGCTGAGGCTCTGGCAAAGGCCGGGGCTGCTGTGGCTGTGCTCGACCTTCGCCGGGACGCTGCCGCAGAGGTGGCAGGAAAGATCACCTCCCAGGGCGGCAGGGCCGAGGCAGTGAGCGTGGACGTGCTCGACAGGCAGAGTATCGAGGAGGCATATAAGCAGGTGGTCGACACCCTGGGGCCGGTTGACGTGCTGATCAACGGCGCGGGCGGCAACAAGAAAGAGGCGACCACGAGCCCCGATCTCTCTTTCTTCGATCTGCCGGAATCGGCTGTGCGCTGGGTCTTTGACCTCAACTGCCTGGGAACGATCATGCCGAGCCAGATTTTCTGCCGGGCCATGGCAGCGCGCGGGCAGGGCAATGTGATCAATGTCAGCTCGATGAGCGCTTTCCACCCCCTGACCAAGGTGCTCGGCTATTCCGGGGCAAAGGCGGCGATCAGCAATTTTACAGAGTGGCTGGCAGTGCACATGGCCCAGGAATACTCGCCGAAAATCCGGGTCAACGCTATCGCTCCCGGGTTTTTCCTCACAGAGCAGAACCGTTTCCTGCTGGTGGATGAGAAAACCGGCGAGCCTACAACACGGGGCAGGGCGATTATCGACAGCACACCCATGGCGCGCTACGGCGCCCCGGAAGAGCTTCTCGGCTTGCTTTTCTGGCTGATCAGCGGTGCATCGAGTTTTGTCACCGGAACCGTGGTGGCTGTGGACGGCGGCTTCAACGCTTTCAGCGGAGTCTGAGCACGGCTCGGATTATGCATTCAGGGAAAAGAGGAAACGAAGTCTTTTTATATAAGGGGGGTTCATGTCGAGCCAGGACGTATTGAAAAACCTGAAGCCTGAGAGAGAGTTCTTTGTCGGGATCGATTCGGACGGGTGCGCTTTTCCCACCATGGAGCTCAAGCACAAGGAATGTTTCATCCCGAACATCGTCAAATATTTCAACCTCCAGTCGATCAGCAAGTACGCGCGCGAGGCGGCGGAGTTTGTCAATCTCTACTCGAAGTGGCGCGGGATCAACCGTTTTCCCGCATTGCTGATGGTTATTGACCTGCTGGCCGAAAGGCCCGAGGTGCAGCGCTCAGGCGTGCAGCTGGCGGACCTGAGTGACCTTCAGAGCTGGGTGGACACAGGAGTGGCGCTCGGTAACCCGACACTGAAAGAGGAAGTCAACCGAAGCGGAAACCCCACTCTGGAAAGAGTCCTGGCCTGGAGCGAGGCGGTCAACGAGAGCGTGCACTGGATGGTGGAGGGCTGCAAGCCGTTCGCTTTCGTGCGCGAGAGCTTGGAAAAAATGGCGCCCGAGGCGGACATGGCGGTTGTCTCTGCAACACCGGGCGCTGCGCTGGAGAAAGAATGGAAAGAGCACGATATCGCCCGCTATGCAAGGGTTATCGCCGGGCAGGAGCTGGGCAGCAAGAAAGAGCATCTGGGCCTGGCCGCAGGCGGGAAATACCCGCCTGAGAAAATACTGATGATCGGCGATGCTCCCGGGGACATGAAAGCAGCCAGGGCCAATAACGCACTCTTTTTCCCGGTCAATCCCGGCCAGGAGGAAAAAAGCTGGGAGCTGCTTTACAAGGAGGCTTTCGGCCGTTTCGTGCAGGGCAGCTACGCCGGAGCCTACGAGGCCGGGCTGATCGATAAATTCGAAGCCCTGCTCCCGGACACCCCGCCCTGGAAAAAGTAAATGACTGCAAAATCCTTTAGGGACACGGCACGCCGTGCCCGATAATGACAGATTATTCAGATAATAGAGGCAGTGTAATGGAAGAACAGAGCCAGATCATCGGCAAGGGATACGCAGACGGACAAAGCCTGAGCGAGCAGGAGGTGAGGGAGCTCTGCGCAAAAGGACTCGACAGGATAGATTCTGATGGGAAACGCCTGCTGGTGATCATTCCCGACGGCACGCGCACCGTGCCGCTCGGTATGATGTTCAGGATATTTTACGAGCTTCTGGGCAACAGAGTGGACGAGCTGCATTACCTGATCGCTCTGGGTACTCACCAGCCCATGAATCCTGAGAAAATCGCCGCGCGGGTGGGACTCACCCCCCAGCGCCTGGTGCGGGAGTACCCCGAGGTGCGTATTTTCAACCATCGCTGGGACCTGCCGGAAACATTCCACGTGATCGGGGAAATCCCTGCAGAGGAGATAGAACAGATCAGCGGCGGGCTTTTCCGCGAAGGGCTGACTGTGACGATCAACAGGATGATTTTCGACTACGACCACCTGATCATCCTCGGGCCCACGTTTCCCCACGAGGTGGTCGGTTTCTCAGGCGGCAACAAGTATTTTTTCCCCGGTATCTCGGGCAACGAGCTGCTTCACTTCTTCCACTGGCTGGGCGCGGTGATCACTAACCCGCTGGTCAACGGCAACAAGTGGACACCGCCGAGAAAAGTCGTGGACAGGGCGGCCTCGTTTATCTCAGTGCCGGTGACCAATTTCGATATGGTGGAAAAAGGGGGCGAGCTGGCCGGACTGTTTATCGGGCCCACACGCGAAGCCTGGAGCGAGGCGGCAGACCTCTCGGCGCAGATCCATATCCGTTACGTGGAGCACCGCTACAGCTCGATCCTCGGTGTGGCCCCGCCGATGTACGATGATATCTGGACCGCGGGCAAGGTGATGTACAAGCTTGAGCCGGTGGTTGAAGACGGCGGCGAGTTGATTATCTACGCTCCCCATATCACAGAGGTGAGCTATACTCACGGCGAGATGCTGGACCGGGTCGGCTACCACACGCGGGATTACTTCCTGGCGCAGATGGAGCGTTTCGGTGACGTGCCGCGCGGTATCCTGGCGCACAGCACTCACGTGAAAGGCGACGGGACTTTCGAAAACGGCGTGGAAAAGCCCCGGGTCAACGTGGTGCTTGCAACCGGAATCTCCGAGCAGCGCTGCAGGAGGATTAACCTGGGCTACCGCGACCCGTCCACCGTAAATCCGGATCAGTGGAAGAACCGCGAGCAGGAAGGTCGCCTTTTCGTGCCCAAGGCAGGGGAGACCCTCTACCGGGTGAAAGGCGAAAGCTACGAAGCATGAAACACTGACGTATAAAGGCTTCGAGAGACACCCGGTTATCTTCTGCAGGATGCCGGGTCTCTTTTTACCGGAACCTGGATTTCGGAAAGTTTCAGCCTCTTATCAGCCCGAATTCTGCAACAGGAAGGAGATGATCCGATGCGGCGAGCCCTGGCTTTTTTGCTGGTTTCCTTGTTTTTCGTACCGTTTGCGGTTTACCCGAAATGGTACAAGGGCAACACTCACACGCACACGGTCAACTCGGACGGCGACTCCTCGCCCGATGTCGCGGTGCGCTGGTACAGGGAAAACGGTTACGATTTCGTGGTTATCACGGATCATAATTTTCTCACGCCGGTGGATGGACTGAACAGTATTTTCGCTGCAAAGGAAAAATTTGTCGTTCTCTCCGGCGAGGAGGTGACCGATAAGTTCGAAAACCCTGCGGGCCGGAGTTTCGCTCTTCACCTCAACGCGATAAACTTGGGCAGAACCCTGCCTCCGGCAGGCGGCCACAGCGTGCATCAGGTGCTTCAGGCGAACCTCGATTCGATCAACTCCGCAGGCGCGCTGGCGCAGATCAACCACCCCAACTTCCACTGGTCGATTGATGCTGAGCAACTGTACAGTCTCAACGGGTACGTTCTTTTGGAAATCTGGAATATCTCGACTAACTGCAATAACCTGGGAGGCGGCGGCTATCCCGGCACAGAGGCGCTCTGGGATTCGGTGCTTTCCAGGGGCAGGCCGGTCTATGCTGTGGCCAGCGACGACACCCACGAGTTCAAGGTCTGGGGCCCCCAGTACTCAAATCCCGGGGGCGGGTTCGTGCAGGTGCGGGCAGACAGCCTGGAGCCGAACGCCCTGGTCGCCGCCCTGAAACAGGGAGATTTCTACGCTTCCACCGGTGTCACCCTGAAAGACGTCAGGGTGACGGAACAATCCTATACTGTTGAATTCGACGAACAGGGCCAGACCAGGCACACGGTTTATTTCATCGGGGACGGCGGCAGGGTGCTGGCTGCTGCTTATAAAAGCCCGGCGGTTTACAGGATTACCGGCAAGGAAGGCTACGTGCGGGTGAAGATCGCGGACTCGAACGGCCGCGTGGCCTGGACGCAGCCGGTGTTTACGAATATCGATTAAATGCGGATAGGTGTGAGTTGTTAATCATTTTGCGTGTCGATTAAAATTCCTACCAGGAAAAATAGAGATAAAAAAAGGGGAATCTCCTGGATTCCCCTTTGAATTCATACTGGTCCTGCTTTGATCAGTTTACAACCGGGTTTTCATCCGCTGAACCTGGTTCTTCGTCAATCTCGTCCTCCTGGTCGGGTTCCTCTCCAGGCACGATCCGGGCCACGTCCACCACCCGGTCTCCCTCCGCGAGGTTGACCAGCTTCACGCCCATGGTATTGCGCCCGATCACTTTGACATTGGTCAGGGGCATGCGGATAATCAGTCCATGCTGGGTGATCAGGATTATTTCATCCTCATCGACCACTTCCTTGATACTGACCAGCTTGCCGGTTTTTTCACTACAGCGGAGGGTGATTATTCCCTTGCCGCCGCGGTTGGTCACCCGGTAGTCGGAAACAGCGGAGCGCTTGCCCATGCCCTTTTCGCTGACTACCAGAAGAGTGGCGTCCTGGCGGTTGAGTGCGACCATTCCGATCAAGTAGTCACCCGGACCCTTGCGGATTCCCCGTACACCGTAGGCAACGCGTCCCATGCCCCGCACCTTGTCTTCCGGGAAACGGATCGCCTGGCCGTGGCGCGTGGCGAGAATTACGTCGTGCGAGCCGTCGGTAAGCCTGGCCTCGATCACCACGTCTTCCTCCGGGATGTTGATCGCCCTGATACCGACCCGCCGCGGGTTGCTGAAAGCCGAGAGGGGAGTTTTCTTGATAACGCCCATGCGCGTGGCCATCACC
>Ga0272442_10007095_pt1 | contig 14568 bp, 9 predicted proteins | sample SSMForm2O_FD_200262 | JGI IMG/M metagenome (GOLD analysis project Ga0272442, IMG submission 200262) | Marine sediment archaeal communities from Little Sippewissett salt marsh, Falmouth, MA, United States - SSM-Form-2O | ecosystem: Environmental > Aquatic > Marine > Wetlands > Sediment ...
CTGAAGGAGTACATGGCAAGGGGGACGTATATTTTTCCACCTGATCCCAGTATGTACCTGGTCAGCGATTCATTCCGCTACTGCTCGGAAAATCTTCCGAGATGGAATCCGATATCGATCTCCGGTTACCATATCCGCGAAGCAGGCTGCACGGCGGTGCAGGAAGTCGCGTTTACGCTGGCGGACGGGCGCGAGTATGTGAAAACTGCAACCGAAGCCGGGCTTCCGGTCGACAGCTTCGCCCCCCGTCTCAGCTTCTTCTTCAACGCTCATAACAATCTGATCGAGGAAGTCGCGAAATTCCGTGCTGCGCGTAGGTTATGGGCGCGGATTATGAAAGAGGAGTTCAAAGCGGAGAATCCGAAGAGCTGGATGCTCAGGTTCCATACCCAGACAGCGGGCAGCATGCTCACCCGCGAGCAGCCGATTAATAACTCGATCAGGGTAGCGATGCAGGCGCTGGCGGCGGTCCTTGGGGGCACCCAGAGCCTTCATACCAATTCCATGGACGAAGCGCTATGCCTTCCGACCGAATCTTCGGTACGGCACGCGCTGCGTACCCAGCAGATACTCGCGCACGAGTCGGGAGTGGCGGATATTATCGATGCGCTGGGCGGAAGCTGGGCGATTGAATCGTTAACTGACAGAATCGAAGAGGAAGCCCAGAATTATCTTGCGGAGATCGACCGTAGAGGCGGCATGCGACGTGCAATCGAGGAAGGCTATCCGCAAAGAGAGATTCAGAACGCGGCGTACGAGTGGCAGAAGTCGGTCGATTCCGGCGAGCGCGTTATAGTCGGGGTAAATAAATTCCAGGTTGATGAGACAGGCGAGGAAGCGTTCGAGACGCTTCGTGTAGATCCGGCAATCCACAACAAGCAACTGGATCGGATAAATCTCATGAAATCGGAGCGCAGCAGCGAGAGAGTTGATAAGGCTCTGGATGCTGTTCAGAAGACCGCTTCGAAGCGAGGGCATATGTTCGAGGCTGTCCTCGAAGCGGTCAGGGCGGAAGCGACACTTGGCGAAATCTGCGACCGTATGCGTACCGAGTTCGGAGTATATCGCGAGAGCATAGTGGTGTAGAAAATGACGTTCGATCCCCTTGAATTCATCGAACAAAAGAAATCCGGCGGCAGGCATCATGCCGGTGAAATCGCATCTTTCATCGAAAAACTGGTGGCCGGAAAAATACCCGACTACCAGATCGCGGCATGGCTGATGGCGGTTTGCTTCCAGGGACTCAGGTTCGATGAGACACTCGCGCTTACCCGGTCGATGGCGGAAACGGGGAAGATCCTTAAGTGGGATAAAGACGGTCCTCCTGTTGTGGATAAGCACTCGACGGGAGGCGTCGGCGATACCGTAACGCTCATTGTCGCGCCGCTTGTCGCTGCAATGGGAATGCGCATGGGGAAGCATTCCGGGCGCGGACTGGGGCATACGGGTGGTACAGTAGACAAGCTGGAAAGCATCCCCGGATTCAGAACGAGTCTCAGCGAGAAGGAATTCAAGAAGATAGTGAATAAAGTCGGATGCGCGATCGCCGGACAGGATGAATCGATGACACCGGCGGACGGTATTCTCTATTCACTCAGGGATGTTACCGCGACCATCAACCAGGAATCGCTGATAGCATCGAGCATTATGTCGAAGAAGCTCGCGGGCGGCGCGCCGGTAATTCTTCTCGACGTAAAAGTGGGCGCAGGGGCGTTCATGGAGAATCAAAAGAAGGCAGAAAGCCTTGCAAGGCTTATGATAAGGCTCGGGAAAGCATCGGGAAGAAATGTGCGGGCAATTCTCAGCATAATGAACTCACCACTCGGTCGAGCTGCGGGCAACGCGTTGGAGATCGAGGAAGCGATTCGTATCCTTCGCGGAGAAGCGGCCGTCAATGATCCTCTTGTTTTTCTGAGCATAGAGATCGCAGCACGTCTCGCGACCATGTGCTCTCTTGGAGCAATCAAGAGCACTCGAAGCAGAGCTCGACTTCTCCTCAGGAATGGATCTGCGCTGGGACGCTTCAGGGAGATGGTGGAGATGCAGGGAGGTAACGGCAAAGTGGTTGAGAATCCCGGGAAGTTCCTTCCGCATGCGAAAAAAATTCTGACGCTCAGGTCTCCTCTCTACGGTTATATTAAGTCGTGCGATTCGCTGACGATTGGAGAGCTTGTAAGGGATATGGGAGGTGGACGTAAGTCGAAGAGCGATGTTATCGATCCAACGGTTGGAATTCTTTTATTAAAGCGGGTTGGGGACCAGCTGGAAAAAGGAGACCCTATCTGCGAGATACATACCAACGGAATGATCGACGATGGGGACGCGCTGGAGCGTGTAGCGGAAGCGTTCGTATTAACGGGAAGGAGGCCGGCAACGCAGGGAGCAATTTTCTGGAATGTTTGAAGCGTCGGGAGATTGCGGGAGATAAATTCCGATAGCTGGAAGCTACCGGCACATTGGGGAAGCTACCGGCACAATAGTATAAAAAACAGCACGCTCAGAATGAGCGTGCGACGAAGAAACATTCGCTGGAAGCGAATGTCACATAGTCTAGTAATACTCAAAGCAGGACATCTTGTAGATGCTCGGACCAAGCGGGTCGTCCTGCATTACGTAGATTTCAAACTCGTCGGTATCGACATCCATCGCGTACGCGTGTCCGGTGTATGGTCCGATGACGTATTTCTCAGTCTGCCATGCGGTCGGTTCGATTTCATCATCGTGTACATCGAAAATCTCGATGAACCATGAAGCTGTATTGAATGTGTAAAGGACAGCTACCCAGTTATGCTGAGCGAACTCGCCGACTCCCATATAGATGTTGTTCGTCGCAGCAGGCAGGACATCGATATCGACCAGCCTCGGCTCCTCGGTTGCAGGCCACGGACTTCCGCCGCCCAGCAGGGTTGTCCCGTAGATTCGGATTGTTTCTATATTCTGCGGATTGGCGAAATTGATCCTGAAAACGTCCATCTCGCGCGTGTTACCTGTTGGGCCGAACGGACGATTCTCCCCGGCATACAGGTGAACAGCCAGCGGATTCGCCTCGCCGGCCGGCTCGTCATCAATACCCAGCGCAGCAAAGGCGGAATAGCTGACACCACCCGCTCCAACACTTCCGGTCAGTGCATCCTTAACCGGCACCCAAGCCCTGAGGACTTCATCGGGATCATCGTACGGGTCCGCGATTCGCTGCACCGACTGAAATTCGGGGATAGCGTAAGGCGTATCGGGATCGTAGAGATAGAGCGAGTAAACCGGGTCGCCGGGTGAATTTCCGTACCCACCGGAGACATCACCCGCAATCTCCAGCCAAGGGTCGGGCATACCAAGCGTACCGGTGTACCAGCTTGTATGGTAAAGGCCGCCACCCGTATGAATATGCGTGCAGTGGCGCGTAAGATACTCACCACTGACGGGGAAATCGGAATCGGAAGTAACGCCGAAAGTACCTGTCGCAGCCGCGTCAAGATGCCTGGTTGGATCGAGCCAGCTGTACGGAGCGCCTGGATATCCTGCAAAGGCCATGGCCTGGTCGAAATTACGACTGCAGGCTATGTACATGGAATTGTCATCGTCAGTGAAAATCAGCATGGATTCGCCCGGATTAAATGCCCAGGGCTCGGGTGGCTCGGGTACAACGGTAAAATCGACATTATCCCCGGACGGCATCATCCCCGGGAACGGCTGATTTATAAACCAATCGCCGCGCGGACGCCATGTTCTGGCCACATCCTCCACGGGCAGTGTAAAGATATTGAACGCCCTGACATCCTCGCCCACTACGCTCTGGTCGACGTCTTCGACCACGATCAGCAGGTCGCTGCCACCGTCGGCGGTCTTCGCGTAGCCAGTTGTGTTGTTCACAGTGACCCTGTACTGAGCACGATCGTCGTCTATCTGGACCGGTGCGGCAGGATTGATATTCATCACGCCATAAAAAAGATCCGGCGCTTCGATGGTGATTGCGGAAATCGATTCGTAGCCCTGGTGATCGAAAACGTCGAAAATCACGTCAGCATATCCGTCCTGCTGGGTGAGCGTATTCTCGTCGATGCTCATCGATATCTGGTACGCCTCGCGCGAGGCGGCGGATATCGGGAAGTCCGAGATCGGGTTCAGGCAGTTAACCGGCCATCTAAGCGGTATGCTCCAGCTTGCATCAATGGAATAAGCGAAGGTGAAGAAGGTCTGTTTTCTGACGCTGAGTTCGTATTCCCGTGTAATTTTATAGCCGGGCTGGAACTGCCTGTGCTCCTCAAGGGTTGAAAACTCCTTGAACGGGTGCAGATTACCCGGTTCCGGCAGTTGAGGCAGAGGCGGTGCAAGTCGGCCATGCTTGTAATCAGTCAGATCATTACCCAATGGAGCCGTCAACGGATTGAAATGGGTCGTATAGCCATCAGGATTAAGCACGGTCCTGGAAGCAATTATCGGCATTATCTCATCATCATGCGGGATGCGTACATAATGGCCGTTATACCTGTCCACGCCGTCGAAAATCGCTATTCCCCTGACATCGAAGCCGGTCATGTCGCATCGGTTGAAGGGATATGGATGGCGTATTCCAATTTCCGCTACCAGTGTCTCTTTACTGCTCCAGTGAAGGGATTCGACACTTACACAGTCGGGGCAAGCCCATCCTTCCAGCATCTGAAGGACGTTGTAGTGGATGTCCGCGGACCGGAAGGGGACAACCTCCGCGGTCAGGGTTTCAGTGTTAATGCTGATACTCCAGGTACCCCAGGTGATGCGATTGCCATTGCCGGCGGATGCGGCTGAAGCCGGAGATGGTTCTCCCGGCGTCATCGATGGCGCGGTGGGGCTTCCTCCTCCCCCGCAGCCGGCGATAAGAATCGCAAGCACGAGGATAACCAGCGTATTTATAGTTATATTCCTTTTGGAATCAGGCATACTCACTTGCTGCCTCCCCGGGTACCGTACCGGATGGGATTATATGTGCCGGTGACCCGTAGCGGATACGAGAGGAGATAAAAAGTCGTACAGAATAACATCACGCCCGGCACCCCTCCCCCGTACCGGGACGGAAGACTGCCGAGCGTGATGGTTGCATTCAAGCTGCCCTCCGTGCTTATGGGCATCAATAGAAGAACTCGAACACGGTGACGAAATAATCATCAGTTGCATCTCTGCAAAGGACGTATACTTCGAAGTACTGATAATCGACATCCATCGCAACCGGCTCAAACCCGATGTTCGGGATATCGATTCTGTTCGAAGTGTATATGGTCCGCAAGGGATCGTTACCGGGATTGTCCGGAGAAAGATTAAGCGGATCGTAGAACGCAAGCCAGTACTGGCTGTTGTCGCGCATAAGCACGCACAGCCAGTTGTACTCCGCGATATGATCTCCGACCGTCACAATCCTGTTGTAGTGGGACGGGACAACCTCGCAGTCAAGCGCGTAGGCCATCGGGAATTCCGCTTTGATATCTGCATCGGAAAGGGTCCACAGGTTTTCGGTCGGAAGGTTCATGAAATTAATATCGAATGCTTCAATCTCACTCGTCCTTGGCGTCGGATTGCTTTCAACAATATACAAAGCTCCGTGAAGAGGCTGAAGTCCGATTCCATTTGTATCGATACCGATCCTTAGACGTTCGGCAGCGAAGTCGATGGCGTAGGGCACACCGCCCGCATTGACAGTGGGAATATATGTTCTCCACGTATTGGAATGCTGCGGGTCGTCATACGGGTCGCCAACACTCAGTACATGTGACCTGGTCGGAATTGTGCCCGATTCGTATGCGAAAAATCCGAACAGCGGATTACCAAGAACATTGCCGAATCCGGCGGTGACATCCCTCAGGGTTTCGCGGAAGGCGTTACCAGTGCCGTCGTCGGTACCGGTATGCCAGCTGAAGCCGTATAAACCGCATGGATCGAAGACGTTAAGCAGATGCTTCACCCGGTAGTTGCCGGAAACCACCGTGTTGTTGGTCGATCCGACCCCATACCAGCCGTGGGTTGTTGCGTCCATGCAGTGCGGATACAACAACCACGAGGGAGGCATGATGTAGGGATATCCCGACTTCTCGATACTGGAGTTCAGGTTGCGGTTATACACGATGAACCGCTCATCATCGTCATCGAAGAGCATCAGCTCCGGCTGCCCGCTGAACAGATCGCAGGGCGGTTCCGGATAACTCACCACCGCGAGATCGGGTTGTCCGGTAGACAATGAGGAAGGTTGTATCAAAGGTAATGCAAGCTGTTTATTGACAAAGGTATTGTTACCATTACGGTCGCGCCAGAATCCCGGCACGTCCGCGACAGGAATTTTAACAATCTGGTACGCGGTAAGGTCGGGATTGACTGTCGAGTTCTCGACATCCTCGACAACGATGAGAAGGTCGCTGCCACCATTTGTCGTGACGGCGTTTCCTTTCGAATTGGGAACAAGGACCTCATATCTTGCCGTATTGGCGTCCGGGAAACTGACAGGCAGTCCCGGATCGATTGTCCCGTAGAACAGATCGGGAGCTTCGACATGAACGTGCGAGAAGACAGTTGGATCCTGCCAGTCACTGACATCGAACTGCACCGTGGCGCTACCGCTAGTTCTTGTGAGCGAGTTGGATGTAACGCTGGTCGAGATCTGGAACGGCTCGGGGCAGTTAGCCGAGGGAGCAAAGTCCTCGATGATATCGATATCGAAGTTCTTAAGTGGTGGCGCCCACGAGACATCGACCGCGTAAGCGAAAGTCAGGGGTCCCGGCGGGAAATCGAATTCGTATGTACGGGTTGCCGACTGTCCCGATTCGAAAATGTGCTCCCGGGTATCAGTCCAGAAATTGCGGTATCCGTGAAGGTTGCCCTGGATGTAGAACTCATCTGATGTGGCAAGCTCGCCACGGATATAGCCGAGGATCTGGGGGTAATAGACTTCTTCGGCTGTCCAGCGGTTCCACAGGGTCGTGTAACCGTCGGCATTGAGAAGTCTCCGGGATGCATAGATCTGGTTTACATCACCTTCCGCATCGATCACCGTCGTGGCCGGGAATATTTTCTCGGCTGGCAGGATAGCGATACCGCGGACATCGCGTCCGGTCAGGAAGGGTTTCGAGACAAACGGATGGATCAGCCTGATATCGACAAGGAGTGTGTCGAATTCCGACCAGGATGCACTTACTATCCTGAGAAGGTTCTGTCCCGGGGTTCCGGGAGGCCACTCAAGATAGCCAGTGATGTTGAGATGAAAATTGGCATTCCTGAGAGGTTCCGGCTCGATGACCGTATGGTCAGCATTAACATGCATGAGCCAAACTCCCCAGGTATGCCGGTTTTGACCACCCTGCGACGAGGAGGCGTCACCCGCCTGGTTCCTCGGGGTGGTAGAAGGGGTTATCTCCAAGTCCGTGCCGGCTACGTCCGGCATAATTGGTCCGCCGCCCCCGCCGGAGCAGCCAAACAGGCCGAAGGCCAGGATAATGGCCAGGGCCAGGGAAGTGCACAGACATCTAGATGGCATGTCGACCTCCATGTAAAAATCTGCGACGCGACTTCGCGAGTCGGTGCAGTAAAGGATCTTCTGTATCAAAAGGGATACGAGCAATCAGGAGAGGAATCGTGATTACATTGTCAATCATAAAGCTGTTAACGTCTATTGTCAAGGCATGGCATTCCATGATTAATTATTTCAGTCATTAAAACAGCAATTTTCTCAGTCAATATCCGTCCAGTCCCTCGGCGGCTCGAATGAATCGACCCAACCGACGCAGCAGTCCTCGATACCGACGATGATATTGGACGGACCCTTGTCGAGGGCAATCGATCTCAGGCCCCAGTAACCGTAGGACGCCTGAGCGAGAATCGTCATGTCGGCATCAAGACGCGTCATGAATCCCTCAGAGATTCCGCCACCTACAACGATGCGGCATCCCGGCGCGTTGGAATCGATCACGTTCTTATCGATTACAATATCGAAGTACCTCGAAGGACCGAGGAGCACATTCGATACGGAGCCCGCAATGTTTCCAAGGTAATCGACCTCCGCAACCGTGCCGTTCGCCCCGTCATCAATCGCCAGGTAAAGCGAGTGATTCCAGATATTGAAGTCCATGTCGTGAACGGTTCCGAGAGTCTCGATATCAGGCACGTCGAATATCCTGCAGGGATCGAGATTATAGTTAGGCGTAATGTAGGCCCTGATCTGGCCCTGGGTATAAACCCAGAGGTTCGACATCTCATCGAAAGTGATCGCACTTACGGGCTGCCCGACATCCACGTCGGCAACCGATATGAATTCCATGTCCTGTGCAACTCCCTGGGCGGTATACACCTCGATCAATCCGTCTGTAAGACCGCTCAGGGCGACGAAGTCGCTCTGGGTTGTATCAATCGACTGGATCCAGTCGGCCCCGGTCATAACCGGGGGGTCGACAATGCTAATCAAGTCTGTCTGGATAAGGTTATTGGATACCACCATAAGCAGGAAGCCGCTCGACAGGAAAGCAATATCTCTGGTGCTGGCGCTTGTGTTAATCAGGGATAACTGGTTATATGCGGTGAACGAGTGAGTATCTGCCGCACCGCAGGAAGGGGATCCCGAGGGAACCGGGAAATTGGGCTCCGATGCATAGATCGTAATCGGGCTGTCAAGCTGATCGGTCGCGTCCATGTTATCGGTCACCCTGAGATCGGCATTGTAAATGCCTTCCTCTGTATATGACCATGTCACGTTGCCCTGTGTCGATGTGTAGTCATGCCATCCAGAACCATCATTGAAATTCCACTCCCACTTAACTATATCTCCGTCGAAATCCATACTCTCATCTGTAAACTCGATTTCCTGACTTAACAGCGGGAAAGAGCAGTTGACGTAAGCCGACGCCTCCGGCGGGAAGTTACTGCCGGGGGGCATGACGGTAATAGTGATAAGCTCGTCGAGGGTATCAAAAGCGCTCTCGGAGTCGGTAACTTTCAAATCAACGGTGTAAGTACCCTCGGTGTTGTACTGCTTGGACACGAGGATGAACGGACCATCGTCGTATTCCCCGTCCTCGTCAAGGTCCCACGCCCAGCTTGACGGGAATCCATCTTCAGGATCGGTTGACTGGCTGCCGTCGAACTCGATAGTCTCGCCTTCGAAGCAATAGGTCTTGTTTGCGACCGCGACAGCGACAGGAGGTTGATTTCCGCCTTCCAGAACCTGGATGAGGATTTTATCATCAAGCGTGTCACAGAGCCCCGGTATATCGCACACCCTTACATCGACCTGATACAGACCGGGAACATCGTAATACCAGTCAATTTCGCCGAAGAAGGCGTCGATATACAGGCCGTCGCCGTCGAGATCCCATGCGAAGTTATGAACCTCCCCGTCCTCGGGATCGTAGGAGTCTGTAGCGTCGAAATGAACAACTTCCTCGATATTAACAATTTCCTTATCGGCGTTAGCAACGGCAACCGGCGGCTCATTCGGCGTGCCGGTCACATTAATTATCAACGGATCATCCAGCGTATCCTCAAGGCCTTCGGAGTCCTTGACCTTAAGGTCGACCTCATATGTGCCGGGATTCCAGAAAGTGTAATAGACAATGCCCTGATGACCCTCGCCATACGTCCCGTCACCGTTAAGGTCCCACATGTACTGTTCGACATCCCCGTCCTCCGGATCGTATGAGTCCGTACCGTCGAAAGTAACTTCCTCGCCGACTTCTACATCGTGTTTGTCAGCCACCGCGATCGCGACAGGCGGTTGATTTTCATCCGAGAGAACATTGATTGTTAATTTCTCGTCGAGCGTATCGCCAAGTCCACTTGAGTCCTTTACGAGAAGATCGACCAGACGTTGACCGGTCGTAGACCAGCTTGCGGTAATTATCTCACCCGAAGCATCGTCGTACTCCCCATCCCCGTCGAGATCCCATTCCCAGCTAACCGGTTTACCGTCCTCGATGTCGGTCGATCCGCTCCCATCAAGCGTGATCTCTTCATCTATCATGGGATTATTTTTCGAAGCGGTCGCGCTGGCCTCAGGTCTGGTGTTATCGGCAGGCGTAACATTAACTATTACCGGATTATCCAGCACATCCGTCAGTCCCATGCTATCTTCCACGTAGAAGTTAACCGGATAGGATCCCAGTTCGGGATAGGACTGATCGGCTTCGGGACCGGTGCCATTGTCGAATACCCCATTGCCGTCCAGGTCCCAGAAATACGATGTGACTGTCCCATCTTCGGCATCCGATGAGCTCGAAGCGTCGAAATGAACGTTTTCGCCGGCCCTGATAATCAGGTCACTTGTGACCACGCTTGCCAGCGGCGCCGTATTCGCTTCGGAATCATAGATTTCCACATTGCCCAGCTGGTAGCTGTCGAGGTGAAGGATTATCGAGGGATTAACAATGTCCTGCTGGGTTTCAAATTCGTCATTTACTTTCACCAGCAACGGGTAATTGTCGGCAGTCGCTGCACTGTCGTTGACTATATTCAGGTAGTAAAGGAACCTGCCTTCGTTCGACCAGACCATGTTCATAGCCACAATCCCGCCATAAAGCGCAGGAACCTGCAGCTCGGCCTCGGCGGCATTATCCTGCCAATCATATGCTTCGACGATAACCGTGCCCTCGTCCAGGTACTGATCGGAGATCGGATCTGCGTAGAGAATGTTAACCTGGTACGGCTCGGGCAGGTTCGGGTCTGTTAGCGGATCTTCAGGGTCGATCAACTCGGGATCCTGCCATGATGCATCGAGGGCGTAGAGGAACTTCGAATCCTCCGGATCGAACGAAGGGAACTTGGCGGTTACATGCGCTGTGGTTTCTGTAAGGTGCTCGAAGATACGATTGGGTAGGTCCTTGTTGAACGCAACGAAAGGATTAAGGTACGCGTTGTAATAACCGGCCTGATCGTAATTGGTCGTGTATCCGTCCGCGTTCTGGATCTGGTCGGCAATAAGGCCGCCTGAGAATCCCCCGCTGAGGTTGCCCTTGAAAATCCCGATACCTCGCATGTCGAAGCAGTCGGCCATTTCAAAGGGAATCGGATGATTGACGACCAGGTCGAGATCGATCGTTATGTTTGGTTCGTCAATCACCAGGTTGACGAAATCGAGACAGGCTGACGCGGGATGGCAGTATATCGGGATCAGCTGGATGAGATCGATATGCTGCGCTGAAGAACGCAGGGGATTGACATCAATCGTTCCGGTCTCGACATCGAACGTGCATTCAACAAGAGCCAGGAGATGGTGTCCACCGCGATTGCCAAGTGTCTCGCGCACCGACTGCTCGGTCGGCGTGAGTGCCTGATTATCGTCCGGTGCATCCGGGACTGATGGATTTCCGCCTCCCTGGCATCCAACCGCAATAAGCAGAGTTACAAGAATTAGAAATAGAAAAGCCTGGTTGCGCAGAATCATCTTGCGCACCTCCGTTGAAGGTAGCAAACAATGTTATTGTACTCCACAAAGGATGTATGACGCAATGGAGTATAGCTTGAAACAAAGATAATAGAAAATAATTTTTACACGGTTCACCCTTGTACATTTCATCGGCCATTGACATCCATTTGCCTGATCGTATACTTGCGCCCGTCCGCCTTTGCTAATTCCTGCTTTTAAGGACCTGAAGATGCTGGATATAAAGTTATTACTGGAGAATATCGACAGCGCAGCCGACCTGCTCAAGGCCAGGGATCCCGACTTCAATATCGATGAGATCAGGCGTCTGGACGAGGAGCGCAGGCGCTTTATCGGTGAATCGGAACAGAAGAAGGCGGAGCAGAATCGAGCAAGCAAGGAAATCAGCGCTCGCAAGAAGAAGGGCGATGATATCTCCGATATTCTTGACAGCATGAAATCCCTGTCTAACGAAATTAAGAGCCTTGATGAAAAGCTGGACTCGGTTCAGGACGAGTTGAACAAACAAATCGAAGCTCTTCCGAATATTCCACTCCCGGAGACTCCCGTCGCGATTGAAAAGTCCGGCAACGTTATCGTTCGGGAATACGGTGAGCCAAAGAAACCGGATACGTGGGATTTCCCGTTCAGGAATCATATCGAGGTTGCGGAAAAGCTGGGAGCACACGGAGGACTCGACTTTAAGCGCGCGGCGAAGATGACTGGCAGCAACTGGCCGATGTACCGCGGTGGACTCGCCCGACTGGAATGGGCGCTGGTCAAGTTTCTTATTGACAGGGCTGTCGCGGATGGTCGAGAGTTGATAATCCCGCCATACGCAGTCAACTCCGCAAGCATGTTCGCATCCGGGCAGTTCCCGAAGTTCCGCGAGCAGGCATACGAGTGCAGCGACGATGATCTTGTCCTGATCCCGACAAGTGAAGTGCCGCTATTGAATCTTTACCGGGACGAAATAATTCCCGGCGAGATTCTTCCGCTCAGGCTGGCGAGCTTCACCCCGTGCTTCAGGAGGGAAGCGGGGACGTACGGAACGGAGGAACGCGGACTGATACGAATCCACCAGTTCCACAAGGTCGAGATATTCTCGTTTACGCGTCCGGAGGATAGCAGCGATGAAACCGAGCGTATGAGAAAGAGCGCGGAGAAACTGGTCGAGGATCTGGGGTTACCATACCAGACGACTAAGCTGGCGACCGGCGATCTCGCGCAGCAGGCCGCGTTCACGTATGACATCGAGGCATGGCTACCCGGACAGAACGCGTTCAGCGAGGTCTCGAGCGTGTCCAACTGCACTGACTACCAGGCGCGCCGGGCCAATATCAGGTATCGCCCGGAGCCGAAAGCCAGGCCGCAGTTCGTTCACAGCCTGAATGGAAGCGCCCTTGCCACCAGCCGGATCATGGTCGCCATTCTCGAGCATTACCAACAGGCAGACGGCGGGCTCAGGATCCCGGACATGCTGCGTCCGTATATGAATGGCGATGAACGCATCGAGCCGGGAACGGACGAGGGAGCCACTCAATAACCCGTCATACCTGCCGAAATATCATTGTGGATGGACATTATTCCCTTCCGAGATTATTCGGATGCGCTTGTACCCCTTCCCGCGCTTCCAACCGAGCGGTCTGAAACAGATACGCAACCGTCCCCTGCCCCGTCCAGACCATTCCAGGCCGAACTTGAGGAGCGGTTAAGCGCTCCGTTGTTCGATCTTGCATCACCCCTCGACCGTCCGACTCGTCCGGCAGAGCCCTATTCAACTGCAGTGGCATCAGGACAGGAATTGCAGGCACCGGAAGACGATGAGCTGATGCTGATCTGCAGGGAGATCGAAGGCTTCCTTCTCTCAATCCTCCTGAAAAACCTTGGGGAAGCATCGTTCGGGGATACAGTATTCTCGAAGGGATGGGAAAGCTCGATGTATCAGGATATGTTTTTTGAAGAAATGGCGAAATCGATAGGCAGCAGTCCCCCCGGACTGGGAATCGCAGACGTCCTCTACAACGACATTATAATGAAGGCAGGCGGATCGCTGGATCAGCTTGCCTGAAAACCTGAAACGGGGATTACTGACGTTCCCTGAAAAAATCCTCATGGAGGATTCTGATGCCATTTGGGCTTCGAAACTGTGATCGTTGCGGGAAAGCATACAACTCAGCTAATCCGAGGCTGTGCCCTGAATGCGCGGACGCTGAAGAAGAGGAATTCAAAGGAGTACGTAAATTCATCAAGGACAATCCAAAAGTCTCGCTTGAGGTTGTCGCGGAAGCTACCGGGGTTGCCGAGGATCGCATTCGTGATTACCTTCGGGAAGGCAGGATTGAATCGGCCGACCTTAACGGTCCGGTGCTTGAATGCAGACGGTGCGGCAAACCTATCTACCGGGGTGAATACTGCGTGTTGTGCCAGTCCGAGTTACAGCAGACTTTCCGATCGGGACTCGAAGATCGCCCCGCGAAAGCATCGAAGGGTGCAGACAGCAAACCAAGGTCGTTTGCTCGGAGATACAGGAACCGATAAACGGTATACCTGCAGGCCGGGTTGATTTATTCGGAATTAATCCGGTAATATAACGGCCCGGGGCTAAAGTAACGCTAAAGCCAACCGATAAAAGACAACGGAAGGCTGTGCCTTTCAATTAGCGTTTGCTTTTGGAGACAATAAGATGCGAATTTCAGAAATAATCGCGAGCCTGATTCCGAAGGTCCGCTCGGTAGGACCCTCGAAAGGCGTCTCGGGAATAGACACCAACGTCAGGATTCACTCCCGTCCCGATTCCGTACAGCTTTCGGATGAGAGCCAGCTTCTCTCACGGCTGCACTCGGAGATCAAGAATATGCCCGAGATCGACGAGGCGAGGGTCGCGGAGCTTAGGGCAAAGATCGAAGCCGGGGAGTACGGACCCGACGCGCAGTCGATCGCCGCGAAGATACTCGGCATGGAAGAATAATCCCGGACCGGGAATTCCGATAATGCAATCGATGATCCCCGTAATCACGGGGATTTTTCTTTCCCGGAACTTCGCCAAAAAATGCATTTCCGACTGAATACAGGGCCGGTTCGGTCGAAATCACTAATGTATGTCAGAAACAAGTGGTAACGGAAAAACAAACCTGCACGAATTCCTGGTCGACGTGAGTTCATATCTTGACGAGCTCGCTGAGCGAAACAGGAAACTTCTC